>SCPN01001619.1_pt1 | contig 255387 bp, 236 predicted proteins | sample 6106831 | NCBI WGS metagenome assembly SCPN01 (sample SAMN10720447, study PRJNA508395) | human gut metagenome | isolation source: Participant 1, 0 month
AGAATATAAGTTAGGTGCCCGTGGATTGCGTTCTATTGTGGAAACAATCATGATGGATGTCATGTTTGAAATCCCTTCAGAGAGCAAAAAAGAGTATAAGGTAACGCTGGATTATGCAAAACAACAGCTGGAAAAAGCGAATATGGCAAGGCTGCAAATTGCTTAATATCAAATAGTAAGGCTACTGAAAATGATTGTTTCTGTTTTTTCTTGAAAATATTAGTCGTATTTTGCTTGGTAATTACGAAGTTGTTTATAACTTTGTTTGGCTCTCTTGCAATGGAGGGCTTTACTTAAAGTTAAACCATGAACTGAATAAAACAACCTAAGTTAAGATGGCAGGGAAGATTAATTTAACAGATGAACTGAAAAAGTATTTCGGATTTAATAAGTTCAAGGGAAACCAGGAAGCAATCATTCAGAACTTGCTTGATGGTAAAGATACCTTTGTGCTAATGCCTACCGGTGGCGGAAAATCTTTATGCTATCAGTTACCTTCGCTCTTGATGGATGGAAATGGCTGTTCTCCGCTCATTGCGTTGATGAAGAATCAGGTGGATGCAATGCGTAATTTCAGTGAAGAGGATGGCATCGCCCATTTTATAAATTCTTCATTAAATAAAGGCGCAATAGACCAAGTAAGGTCTGACATCCTTGCCGGAAAAACAAAATTGCTATATGTGGCTCCTGAGTCATTGACAAAGGAAGAAAACGTAGATTTTTTGCGTTCGGTGAAAATTTCGTTCTATGCGGTAGACGAAGCTCATTGTATTTCCGAATGGGGGCATGACTTCCGTCCGGAGTATCGGCGAATTCGTCCGATCATTAACGAAATAGGGAAAGCTCCCTTGATTGCGCTTACTGCAACAGCAACACCGAAGGTACAGCACGATATCCAGAAAAATCTGGGGATGGTGGATGCACAGGTTTTCAAATCCTCGTTCAACCGTCCGAATCTTTATTATGAGGTACGCGCAAAGACCAATAATATTGATAAAGATATTATCAAGTTCATCAAGAACAATTCGGAAAAGTCGGGCATTATCTATTGCCTGAGCCGGAAGAAAGTAGAGGAACTTGCTGAAATTCTTCAGGCAAACGGAATAAACGCGCGTCCTTATCATGCAGGTATGGACTCAATGACGAGAACGAAAAACCAGGATGATTTCCTGATGGAAAAGGTGGAAGTGATTGTGGCTACCATCGCTTTTGGTATGGGAATTGACAAGCCGGATGTACGGTTTGTGATCCATTATGATATCCCGAAGAGTCTGGAAGGGTATTATCAGGAGACAGGACGTGCCGGCAGAGACGGCGGCGAAGGCCAGTGCCTGACCTTTTATACAAACAAAGACTTGCAGAAACTGGAAAAGTTCATGCAAGGAAAACCTGTGGCAGAACAGGAAATTGGCAAGCAGCTTCTGTTGGAAACCGCTGCTTATGCCGAATCTTCCGTGTGTCGGCGTAAGACATTGCTGCACTATTTCGGTGAAGAATATACGGAAGAAAATTGTGGAAATTGTGACAACTGTTTAAACCCTAAAAAACAAGTGGAGGCTCAAGAGTTATTATGTGCCGTGATTGAAGCGATTATCGCGGTGAAAGAAAATTTTAAGGCAGATTATATCATAGACATACTACAAGGTAGAGAAACGTCGGAAGTACAGGCTCACCTACACGAAGATCTCGAAGTGTTCGGTTCGGGTATGGGAGAAGAAGACAAAACATGGAATGCAGTGATCCGACAAGCTTTGATTGGCGGTTACTTGAGCAAAGATGTGGAGAATTATGGTCTCCTGAAAGTGACGGAAGAAGGGCATAAGTTCCTGAAGAAGCCAAAATCGTTCAAGATTACTGAAGATAATGATTTTGAAGAAACGGAAGAAGAAGTACCTGCACGTGGCGGTGGCTCTTGTGCGGTAGACCCGGCTCTTTATTCAATGCTGAAGGACCTACGGAAGAAGCTGTCCAAGAAACTGGAAGTTCCTCCTTATGTCATTTTCCAGGATCCGTCTTTGGAAGCGATGGCTACCATCTATCCGGTGACATTGGATGAACTGCAGAATATTCCGGGCGTAGGTGCCGGAAAGGCGAAACGCTATGGTGAAGAGTTCTGTAAGCTGATCAAACGTCATTGCGAAGAGAATGAAATCGAACGTCCGGAAGATTTACGTGTACGTACGGTTGCCAATAAATCAAAGATGAAAGTGGCTATTATTCAGGCTATCGACCGTAAAGTGGCGCTGGACGATATCGCTCTTTCCAAAGGAATCGAGTTTGGTGAACTGCTGGATGAAGTGGAAGCAATCGTTTACTCCGGAACTAAACTGAATATCGACTACTTCCTGGAAGAAATTATGGATGAAGATCATATGCTCGATATCTATGATTACTTCAAGGAATCTACGACAGACAAGATTGATGATGCTCTTGACGAACTGGGCGATGAATTTACCGAAGAGGAAGTCCGACTGGTGAGAATCAAGTTCATCTCTGAAATGGCTAATTAAAAAAGCGAAAAAAATAGGCGTGCAGGTATGCTGTTTTGAATAAAAACCGTATATTTGCACGCAATAAATTTTTAAACGCACAGCCCTATGTCATTTATTGCTGATAAGATTGTAATGGATGGGTTAACTTACGATGACGTATTGTTGATCCCCGCTTATTCTGAAGTTTTACCGCGCACTGTCGATCTCTCGACAAAGTTTTCAAGAAACATTGAGTTAAAAATTCCTTTTGTGACGGCTGCCATGGATACGGTTACCGAAGCGAAAATGGCTATTGCCATTGCCCGTGAAGGTGGTATCGGTGTGATTCACAAAAATATGTCTATTGAGGAGCAGGCAAGACAAGTTGCCATTGTAAAGCGTGCTGAAAATGGTATGATTTACGATCCTGTTACTATCAAGAGAGGTTCTACTGTCAGCGACGCTTTGGGAATTATGGCTGAATATAAAATCGGTGGTATTCCTGTAGTGGATGATGAAGGTTATCTGGTAGGTATCGTTACTAACAGAGATTTGCGTTTCGAAAGAGACATGACAAAGCATATTGATCTTGTTATGACTCCTAAAGAAAGATTGGTTACTACTAATCAGTCTACCGATCTGGAATCTGCTGCACAGATTCTTCAAAAACATAAGATTGAAAAGTTGCCGATTGTAGGAATGGATGGCAAACTGATCGGTCTTGTTACATATAAAGATATTACAAAGGCAAAAGATAAGCCGATGGCTTGTAAAGATGCCAAAGGTCGTCTGCGGGTAGCTGCAGGTGTCGGCGTTACTGCTGATACGCTGGATCGTATGCAGGCATTGGTGGATGCCGGTGCAGATGCTATCGTAATCGATACGGCTCACGGACATTCTATGTACGTTATTGAAAAACTAAAAGAAGCAAAGAAACGCTTCCCGAATATTGATATCGTGGTAGGTAACATTGCTACCGGAGAAGCTGCGAAGGCTTTGGCAGAAGCTGGTGCTGATGCAGTGAAAGTAGGTATCGGTCCGGGTTCTATCTGTACGACTCGTGTTGTTGCAGGTGTAGGTGTTCCTCAGTTGTCGGCTGTATATGATGTAGCCAAGGCACTGAAAGGTACAGGTGTTCCTCTGATTGCTGATGGTGGTTTGCGCTATTCCGGTGATGTGGTAAAAGCATTGGCTGCCGGCGGATATTGTGTGATGATCGGATCATTGGTTGCCGGAACAGAAGAGTCTCCGGGTGATACTATCATCTTTAACGGACGTAAATTCAAATCATATCGCGGTATGGGTTCATTGGAAGCAATGGAGAATGGCTCTAAAGACCGTTATTTCCAGAGCGGAACTGCCGATGTGAAGAAATTGGTTCCGGAAGGTATTGCTGCTCGTGTTCCTTATAAAGGTACACTTTACGAAGTAGTTTATCAGTTGTCCGGTGGTCTTCGTGCAGGTATGGGATATTGCGGTGCTGCTAATATTGAAAAACTTCATGATGCGAAGTTTACTCGTATTACAAATGCCGGAGTGATGGAAAGTCACCCGCATGACGTGACGATTACCAGTGAATCGCCTAACTATAGCCGTCCGGAATAATTTATATAAACGGTAAACGATTAGCGGTGAACGGTGAACAGGCTGTATGGCATATGTTCGTTGTTCACCGTTTGTCGTTTTTAAATAAAAATCAATGATGAAAAGAAATCTGCTTTTAGGATGGATAAGTCTCTTCGGAGTATTAGCTTTCGCTCAGGAAGATCCCGTAGTGATGCGGATTAATGGGAAAGACATACCTCGTTCGGAGTTTGAATACTCCTATCGCCGGCATGCGGACGGTAATGGTATGAAATTGTCTCCTAAAGAATATGCGGAGTTTTTCATTCAGTCTAAGTTGAAAGTGGAAGCAGCCAGAGCGGCCGGACTCGACACAACTTCGGCTTTTCGCAAGCAACAGGAGGCTTATCGGACAAATTTGCTGAGATCATACCTGCTGGATGATCAGGAAATGGATGGCAATGCCCGTATTCTATATCAGAAGATGAAGGAAAATGTACGTGGCGGACAAGTGCAGATACAGCAAATTTACAAATATCTGCCTCAGACCATTACATCCCGGCATTTACAGGAGGAACAGGCTCGCATGGACTCTATTTATCAGGTGATACAAAATCAGCCGGGTGTGGATTTTGCCCGTTTGGTGGATCGGTTTTCGGATGATAAACGTTGTCGGTGGATAGAAAGTTTGCAGACAACCTCGGAGTTTGAGGAAGCAGCTTTCTCTTTAGCAAAAGGTGAAATATCCAAACCTTTTTTTACTCCGGAAGGGATTCATATTCTGAAAGTCATAGATCGAAAAGAAGTGCCTGCATATGAAGTCGTTAGTGACAGCCTTCTAAATCGTTTAAGGCGTCAGCCGTTGGATAAAGGAACGGAAGCCATCGTAGAACAACTGAAAAAGGAATACCAGTATATTCCGAATATGGAGTCTTTGGAGGAAGTATTGCAGAAAGGTGGAACGGAGCGGACTTTGTTTACCATCGACGGGCAGGCATATACAGGGGAAATGTTTAAGCGGTTTGCTGCATCCCATCCTCAGGCTGTAAAACGACAGTTGAATGGCTTTATAGCAAAATCTCTGTTGGATTATGAGAGTCAGCATATGGAAAGAAAGCATCCGGAACTTCGTTATACTTTGCAGGAATATGCAGAGAAATGTTTGGCTGAGGAAATCGTGCATCAGAAAGTAGATTTACCGGCTGTTAACGACCGGGTGGGATTGGCTACGTATTTTAAGTTTCATTCATCGGATTACCGATGGGAGCATCCCCGATACAAAGGAGTAGTGTTGCATTGTGCAGATAAAAAGACTGCTAAACAGGCTAAAAAGCTACTGAAAAAAGTTCCGGAGAATGAATGGGAGGATATGCTTCGCAAAACATTTAATACATCCGGTGCTGAAATAATTAAAATTGAACAGGGTGTTTTTGCCGACGGAGATAATAAATATATAGATAAATTGGTCTTTAAGAAGGGCGCTTTTGATCCTGTAGTGTCTTATCCTTTTACTATTGCTGTAGGCAAAAAACAGAAGGGACCGGAGGATTACAGAGAGGTAATTGATCAGGTGAGAAAAGATTATAGAAACTATCTTAACGCATATTGGGAGCGGGAATTGAGGGAGTCCGGTAAGGTTGAAATAAACCAAGAGGTTTTAAAAACAGTTAATAATAACTGATGTAACCGATTATTCACTATCTTCGTACCTTAAATAAGTAGATTTGAATTGACAATGCGAATATTAGTCCTCTTACTAATTACCCTTCTCTGTTGTGGAGCGTGCAAAGAGCAGTACGACCACAAAGGCAAGACTGCATTGGTGGAGGTAGATGGTAACTTTTTGTATAAAGAAGATTTGATGTCTGTACTACCGGTCGGATTGTCAAAAGATGATAGTATTCTTTTCGCTGAGCATTACATTCGTAGTTGGGCGGAAGAGATTTTGTTGTATGAAAAAGCAGCGAATAATATTCCGGATAATGTGGATGTAGATAAGCTGGTGGAGAATTACAGGAAAGCTTTGATTATGCATACCTATCAGCAGGAATTGATAAATCAAAAACTGACGAATGATATTTCGGAACAGGAAATAGCGGATTATTATGAGAAAAACAAGGAATTGTTTAAATTGGAATCTCCGCTGATCAAGGGATTGTTTATTAAAGTACCGTTGACGGCACCTCAGCTGAACAATGTTCGCAGATGGTACAAGACGGAAAAACAGGATGCTGTGGAAAGTCTGGAAAAATATAGTTTGCAGAATGCGGTGAAGTATGAATACTTTTACAATAAATGGGTTCCGGTTACGGATGTTCTGGACTTGATTCCATTGAAAGAGGCGTCACCGGAGCAGTATGTAGACAAGCACCGACATGTGGAACTGAAAGATACGGCATTTTACTATTTCCTCAATGTGAGCGATTATCGCGGGGCAGGTGAAGAGAAACCGTATGAGTTTGCCCGGTCGGAAGTGAAGGATTTACTGGTCAATCAGAAACGGGTGAACTTTATGGAACAAGTGAAGAATGACCTGTATCAGCAGGCTGTAAACAAGAAGAAGATTATATACAATTATTAAATACAAAGAATGAAGAAGTTTGTGAACTTTAGATTTATTGTTACCCTTGTCCTGGCAGTATTTGCCAACGTGGTAACTTATGCACAGGACAATGTAATTGATGAGGTAGTTTGGGTAGTAGGTGACGAAGCTATTTTGAAATCAGATGTAGAAGAGGCCCGTATGGATGCCTTGTACAATGGACGCAGATTTGAAGGCGATCCTTATTGTGTAATACCCGAAGAAATCGCTGTGCAGAAGTTATTCCTGCACCAGGCAAAGTTGGATAGTATCGAAGTTTCCGAAGCGGAAATCATTCAGCGTGTAGATATGATGACCAATATGTATATCCAGCAGATTGGTTCTAAGGAGAAAATGGAGGAATACTTCAATAAGACTGCTACTCAAATTCGTGAAACGTTGCGCGAAAATGCCCGTGACGGACTGACAGTACAGAAGATGCAGCAGAAACTGGTAGGAGATATCAAGGTAACTCCGGCAGAAGTACGCCGCTATTTCAAGGATCTTCCTCAGGACAGTATCCCTTATATTCCGACTCAGGTAGAGGTGCAGATTATTACACTGCAACCTAAAATTCCTATTGCTGAAATTGAAGATGTAAAGAGACGTCTGCGTGATTATACAGACCGTGTGACAAAGGGTGAAATTGATTTTTCTACACTGGCACGTCTGTATTCCGAAGATAAGGCTTCTGCTATCAAAGGTGGTGAACTTGATTTTATGGGACGTGGTATGCTGGATCCGGCTTATGCCAATGTAGCATTCAGTCTTCAGGATCCGAAGAAAGTTTCTAAGATCGTAGAATCTGAATTTGGTTATCATATTATCCAGCTTATCGAGAAACGTGGCGACCGTGTGAATACCCGTCACATCCTGTTGCGTCCGAAAGTTTCTGAAAAGGAGTTGACAGAGGCTTGTGCCCGTCTGGATTCTATTGGCGATGATATCCGTCAGAATAAGTTTACATTTGATGAGGCTGCCTCTGTGATTTCACAGGATAAGGATACTCGTAATAATCACGGTCTTATGGTGAATACGAATGAGCGTACAGGTATCACTACTTCTAAGTTCCAGATGCAGGATTTGCCTCAGGATGTTGCGAAAGTGGTGGATAAGATGAATGTAGGCGAAATTTCCAGAGCCTTTACGATGATTAACGAGAAGGATGGAAAAGAAGTTTGTGCTATTGTAAAACTGAAAGCAAAGATCAACGGTCATAAAGCTACCATTGCAGAAGACTATCAGGACCTGAAAGAAATCGTGATGGATAAGCGCCGGGAAGAAATGTTGCAGAAGTGGATTCTGAACAAGCAAAAACATACGTATGTACGTATTGACCCGAACTGGCAGAAGTGTGACTTCAAGTATCCGGGTTGGGTAAGGAACGATTGATGTTTAAACAGCTTGACTTTATATGCTGAAACAAAACAAAAAGATAAACAGCAAGACGGGCATAGATGGCTTCTTATAGGCTTTCTATGCCTGTTTGCCGTATGCCTTGTGGCGCAGGTGAAGCCCACCGGGCAGACTAAAAGGCTGAGGCTCCGGCTGCGAAAACTCTGGATGGAACGAAGCAAACTGGTAAAGATATCAAGAAAGAGCCCGAAAATAAGAAGACGAAAGTATATTTGCTTCATGCAAACCAGGGACAAGCCGACAAGCTTGCCCGACCGGATGTTCAGGTACTGATTGGAAATGTAAAGCTGCGTCACGACAGTATGTATATGTTTTGTGACAGTGCTTTGATTTACGAGAAAACCAATTCGGTAGAAGCATTCAGTAATGTACGTATGGAACAGGGGGATACCTTGTTTATCTACGGTGATTATCTTTATTACGACGGAATGACACAGATTGCGCAGATTCGTGAGAACGTAAAAATGATTAACCGGAACACGACGCTTCTGACCGATAGTCTGAATTATGACCGTCTTTATGATCTCGGTTATTATTTCGAGGGTGGTACTTTGATGGATGAAGAGAATGTACTGACCTCGGACTGGGGAGAATACAGCCCGGCTACCAAACAGTCGGTATTCAATCATGATGTGAAATTGGTGAATCCCAAGTTTGTCCTGACATCGGATACACTGAAGTATAATACCTTTTCCAAGATTGCTACCATTCTCGGTCCTTCGAATATCGTGAGTGACAATAATCACATCTATTCGGAGCGAGGCTTCTATAATACACTCAGCGAACAGGCTGAATTACTGGACCGTTCTATCCTGACGAATGAGGGAAAGAAGTTGATTGGTGACAGTTTGTTCTATGACCGGAAAGTGGGATACGGTGAAGCGTTCGATAATATACGAATGACGGATACCATTAACAAAAATATGCTGACCGGCGATTATTGTTTCTATAACGAATTGACCGACTCTGCTTTTGCTACTAAACGTGCAGTTGCTATTGACTATTCGCAAGGAGACAGTCTCTTTATGCATGGAGATACGTTGCAGCTTATTTCCTATAATCTGAATACGGACTCTGTTTTCCGCCTGATGAAAGCTTATCATAAGGTACGTATGTACCGGACGGATGTACAGGGAGTTTGTGACTCACTGGTTTATAATTCAAAAGACTCTTGTCTGACCATGTATACCGATCCGATTCTTTGGAATGAAGGTCAGCAACTGCTTGGCGAGGAGATCAAGATTTATATGAATGACAGTACCATTAACTGGGCCCACATTATCAATCAGGCACTGACGGTGGAGATGAAAGATTCTGTTCATTATAACCAAGTGTCCGGTAAAGAGATGAAAGCCTATTTCGAAAATGGTGATATGCGTCATATTGAAGTGATAGGTAATGTGATGACCGCTTTCTACCCGGAAGAAAAAGACAGTACGATGACCGGATTTAATAATATGGAGGGGAGTGTGCTCCATCTTTATATGAAAGAGAAGAAGATGGAAAAGGGATGTTCGTAGGTAAGTCCAACGGAACATTATATCCGATGGATCAGATCCCTCCCGACAAGTTGCGGCTATCTACATTTGCCTGGTTTGACTATGTCCGCCCTTTAAATAAAGAAGATATATTCAACTGGAGAGGCAAGAAGGAAGGAGAGACACTGAAACCAACCACCGACCGGAAGCCAAAGACAGATAAGCGAAGTTTAATTAATATGAAGTAATATGGGAATGTTTTTCAATTCGATGAGAAAACCTCGAGGCTTTAATCATCAATACATATACGTAAACGAGCGGAAAGAAAAGCTTGAGAAGATGGAGGAGAAGGCGAAACGCGAGTTGGGAATGCTTCCGGATAAAGAATTCAGTCCCGAAGATATCCGTGGTAAGTTTGTCGAAGGTACGACGCACCTGAAGCGCAGAAAGGCAAGTGGCCGTAAGCCTGTATCTTTTGGAATCATATTGATTATCATAGCTTTCCTTATATATTTGTGGCATTATTTAGCGACGGGAAGCTGGTCATTTTAACTACTAAATAAACTATGAGCGATATTATTCATTTGTTGCCTGATTCGGTAGCTAATCAGATTGCTGCCGGTGAAGTGATACAACGTCCGGCATCTGTTATTAAAGAGCTAGTGGAGAATGCGATCGATGCAGAGGCTCAAAATATACATGTGTTAGTTACGGATGCCGGTAAGACCTGCATCCAGATTATAGACGATGGAAAGGGAATGTCTGAAACGGACGCGCGACTTTCCTTTGAACGCCATGCGACTTCTAAGATTCGGGAAGCAGCGGATTTGTTTGCTTTGCGTACGATGGGGTTTCGTGGAGAAGCACTGGCTTCCATTGCAGCTGTGGCGCAGGTTGAACTGAAAACACGGTTGGAATCGGAAGAACTGGGAACAAAACTGGTGATTGCAGGCTCCAAAGTCGAAAGTCAGGAAGCCGTTTCCTGTTCCAAGGGAAGTAACTTCTCTGTGAAGAATCTGTTCTTTAACGTGCCCGCCCGTCGCAAATTTCTGAAAGCTAATTCAACAGAACTGAGTAATATTCTGGCAGAGTTTGAACGTATTGCTTTGGTTCATCCCGAAGTAGCCTTTTCGCTTTACAGCAATGATTCCGAGTTGTTCAATCTACCTGTATCTCCTTTGCGGCAACGTATTCTTGCTATCTTCGGCAAGAAGCTGAATCAACAGTTGCTGAATATAGAGGTGAATACTACGATGGTGAAAATCTCGGGTTACATAGCGAAGCCGGAAACAGCCCGTAAGAAAGGTGCTCACCAATATTTCTTTGTCAACGGGCGTTATATGCGCCATCCTTATTTTCATAAGGCAGTGATGGAGGCTTACGAACAGCTGATTCCCGTTGGCGAGCAAGTTTCCTACTTTATTTATTTTGAAGTAGATCCGGCTAATATCGATGTGAATATTCATCCCACAAAGACAGAAATCAAGTTTGAGAATGAACAGGCCATCTGGCAAATACTTTCGGCATCAGTAAAAGAGTCTTTGGGCAAGTTCAGTGCCATTCCTTCCATTGATTTCGATACGGAAGATATGCCGGATATTCCTGCATTTGAGCAGAACCTGCCTCCTGCACCTCCGAAGATTCATTATAATTCGGATTTCAATCCGTTCAAAGTATCTTCCGGTGGAAGTGGCGACGGATCATATAGTCGTCCGAAGGTGGAATGGGAAGGACTGTATGGTGGATTGACCAAAGCAAGTAAGATGAATGAGCCTCAGCAGGAACCGGAAATGGATTGGGAAAATTCTCCTTTCGAGGAAGAACCGATGGTTGCTGAAGAGAAAACTATTTCGGCGGTATCTGCCGCTTCCTCCACTTTCTCATCGGCTTCCTCTACTTTATATGCTAATGAACCTGTGATTGAGAAAGGAAATCTGCATTTGCAGTTCAAAGGTCGTTTTATTCTGACTTCGGTGAAATCCGGTTTGATGTTGATCGACCAGCATCGTGCGCATATCCGCGTACTTTTGACCGGTATATGGTGCAGATAAAACAAAACAAGGTGTTTCGCAGGAGTGCTTTTCCCCGAGATATTACAGCTGCCTGCTTCAGAAGCGGCTGTCCTGCAAGGAATCATGGATGATTTGTCGGCGGTAGGTTTCGATTTGAGTGATTTGGGTGGCGGTAGTTATGCCATCAATGGCATTCCTTCGGGGATAGAAGGATTGAATCCGGTTGAGTTGGTACGGAATATGCTACATACAGCTATGGAAAAAGGGAATGATGTGAAGGAGGAAATCCAGAATATCTTAGCTTTAACACTGCGTGCGGCGGCTATTGTCTACGGTCAGGTATTGAGTAATGAGGAAATGGTAAGTCTTGTAGACAGTCTTTTGCCTGTCCTTCACCAAATTACACTCCGGATGGCAAAACAGTCTTGACAACAATCAAGGAAGAGGACATCGAGAAATTATTCAAATAAAACAAATAAAATCATCATTTCTTAAAACCTTTAGTTCAGTTCGTGTTATTTAAATAGTTCAACAAAGAAAAGATTATAATAACCACTTAACTATTAGGTATATGAAAAGATTCTAATGTTGCTGGCTTTGCCGGCGTTGCGTCTGTCGCTTCTGCGCAGCAAACCGTGACTGTAACTGAATACGATGTTATTCAGGTACAAGATAAACATCAAGTAATAACTAACCCATTCTGGAGCAACTGGTTCTTCTCTGTAGGAGGCGGTGCACAGGTATTATTTGGTAATAATGACCATATCGGAAAATTCAGAGATCGTATTGCTCCGACATTGAATGTGTCAGTTGGTAAATGGGTAACACCGGTTTCGGATTGCGTATGCAATATAGCGGACTGCAATCCAAAGGATTCACCACCAATGAATCTGCAAATTATGTAGTCGGTGGTCCGAGAGAAGATGGCTCCTACAAACAGAGATGGGACTATATGAATCTTCATGGTGACTTGCTGATTAATCTGAATGCACTTTCGGTGGTTACAATCCGGATCGCGTATATGAAATTATTCCGTATATCGGTGCCGGTTGGGCTCATTCTTATTCTAAGCCTCATACAAATGCTGCTACCTTCAATGCAGGTATTATCAACCGTTTCCGTTTGTCAAACGCTGTTGATTTGAACCTTGAACTGAGCGCAACAGGCCTGGAAGGTAAATTTGACGGTGAACACGGTGGCAAACCCGATTATGATGGTATCTTAGGTGCTACTCTCGGTGTGACTTATTACTTCCCAACCCGTGGATTCCAACGTCCTGTTCCACAGATTATCTCCGAACTGGAATTGAGACAAATGCGTGATCAGATGAATGCTATGGCAGCCGCAAATATGCAGTTGCAGCAACAGTTGGCCAATGCACAGCAGCCTGTAGTGGAAGAAGCTGAAGAAGTCGTTGTAACAGATGCCAACATTGCACCGCGTACCGTATTCTTCAAGATTGGTTCAGACAAATTGTCTCCACAAGAAGAAATGAACTTGTCATATCTTGCCAGCAAGATGAAAGAATTCCCGAACATGACCTATACAATCAACGGATATGCAGACTCTGCAACCGGTACTCCTTCTATCAACCAGAAGTTAAGTCTGGAACGTGCACAAGCAGTTAAGGACCTGTTGGTTAAGAAATATGGCATCTCTGCAGACAGACTGTCTGTTGCAGCAGGTGGTGGTGTCGACAAGTTCGGTCAACCGATTCTGAATCGTGTGGTATTGGTAGAATCAGCTCAATAATACATTTGATATTGTAATATAGATACGGCTGTTAAGTGGGCCGTATTTATGAAAGGAAAGACTTGCTCAGGTAAAGATATCCCCCGGATACTTTACTTGGGCGAGTCTTTTTGTTTCCAATGATTTGCATATCCTATAATTTTTTGCGAATATTGCAATCAAATGCATTGGTCTTAGACATAAGTTTCTTACTTTTGAACAAGGATTCCGGTTTTTATGATTGTTACTATGAAATGTAGATACCTTCTATCTTTAGTCTTTTTATTGCATATATGGGTATGCAAGAGTAATGTTATAGATAATAGTGTCTATGATTATGGTCTCACGTTTCTGGCTCATTCTACCAATCAGGATCAGCGGACCAATCTGGATCTTACTCCTGCGGCTTCTTTGTCTTTTCCCGAGGACGGTTTCTCGGTGGGATTCGATATAAAGTTGAGAAATGAGCTGTATACTTATGGTTATGTTGTACGGGTCATAGCAGATGATTCTTCTTGCTTTGATTTTATCTCCTATCTGCTTTATTCCCGGTTTAATATTGTATTGACTGACAAAGACCGGGTGATCAAGAATACAGAGATTGCAGATTCGGTAAAGATTGTAGCAGATAGATGGATACACGTCAATCTGCAATTTACCAAAGACCGGATTCATATTGCTGCAGACGGTATCCAGGCGGAAATCAATCATTCCCTGAGCAACTTTAAGGATATCAAGATCTATTTCGGAGGCAGCAAGCATCCCCGTTTCTTCTCTACAGATGTACCTCCTATGACCATTCGTAATATAGAACTTGCTGATATTCAAGGTAAACTACTTTATAAATGGGAATTGGCTGCTCATGATAAAGATGTGACTTACGATAGTGTCAGAAATAAACAGGCTTTTGTACGTAATGGCGTCTGGGAGATAGATAAACATACTAAATGGGCGGCATTAGCTTCGTTGAATGTGCACCATATTAATCCGCAGGTGGCTTATGACGATGTGTCGGGACGTTTTTCATAGCAGGAGGCGGTCAGTTATTTGTTTACGATGTGAAGGCGAATCGTATTGATTCGATTGCTTATAAAGGACATCCTTATATAGGAGCTTCCAGCCAGATGATTTTTGATGCCAAACGAAACAGGCTCTTGTCTTATACACCGGATTTCAACGATTTGAATGTCTATGAGTTTGACCGGAAATGCTGGACATTAGAAACTCCGGTAATGATTGATACCCGCCAGCATCATAATCGTATTATCAATCAGAAAAGAGATGAACTGATTGTTTTTGGTGGCTATGGAAATCACCGCTATAATTCACAGTTGAGCAGAATAAACCTGTCTGATCCGCAGGGGTGGTCGATCAGTTCCCTTGATTCCTGTCTGTTTCCCCGCTATTTAAGTGCGATGGGGGCGGAGAATGAGGACTACTTATTGATCATGGGTGGTTATGGCAACCAGTCGGGTAAGCAGGAAGAATCTCCGGGAAACTTCTATGATCTTTACCGGTTGAATTTGAAAACAGGCAAATGCGCCAAGTTATGGGAGTTTGTGAATGACAGGCAGCACTTTACTTTCGGTAATTCAATGATTGTCGATACACCGTCGAATAGTGTATATGCTTTGACATATAATAATGACCGGTATAATACTTTTGTTTATTTGAGCCGGTTTGATATACATACCAGACAACCGGTTCAGGAAGTGATGAGTGATTCCATTGTTTATAACTTCCTCGATATTCATTCTTATTGTGATATGTTTCTACATAAAGAGACATCTTCTATTTATGCCGTGGTGTTGCAGGAAAAAGAGCCCGGAATATCTAAAGTCGAATTTTATAAACTGGCATTTCCACCTTTGTCCAAGGAAGATATTTTGCCTCATCAGACTGGCGGAATGAAGCCGGTGGTATTGATATCCGGTATTTTGGCAGGACTACTGTGCCTGATAGGAGGAAGTATATGGTTATTGCATAGTAAGAGAAAGAGAAAAGTGAATGTGTCAGTCGGTCCGGTTGCTACGGAAGAAGTAAAAGACAGATTGGTCGAAGAAGAACCGACTGAACAAAAAGTATCTTCGGTTTTATTACTGGGCGGATTTCAGGTCTTTGATAAGCAAGGCGGTAACATCACGGGAGATTTTACGCCTACTCTTAAACAATTATTCTTGTTTTTACTGCTGAATACCATCAAGAACGGAAAGGGAACGACTTCTCAATGCCTGGATGAAACCTTCTGGTTCGATATGAGTAAGTCCAGTGCATCGAATAACAGAAACGTGAATATCAGAAAGCTAAGGCTGATCATAGAGAAAATCGGAGATATCAATATTGCCAATAAGAACGGCTATTGGTATCTGAATCTGGGGAAAGACGTGACCTGCGATTATCAGGAAGTAATGAGATTGCTGGATCAGATAAAAGATAAAGATACCATTACGGACAAAAAGATAATCAATAAAATCATATCCCTGGCGAGTGCCGGCGCATTGCTCCCTAACGTCAGTGCCGAATGGATTGACGAATATAAGTCAGCCTACTACGTTCTGTTGACGGAAATACTGCTTTCTGTGGTCAACCGTCCCGATATAAAAGAAGATTCCAGGCTTTTGCTGAAAATATCAGATGTAATTCTGCTTGTTGATAATATAGACGAAGACGCTATCCGCACTAAATGCAGAGTCTTATATCAGATGGGAGAAAGGTTTGTCCAAGCAAAGTTTCGATAAGTTCTGTATTGAATATGAACGTTTGCTGAATGCCAAGCCTGATTTCTCTTACGATGATATTATAAATTCCTCTAAATTAATCCTCTATTAATAATTTTCCGCTACTTCCTGTTGGTCGGTGGCGAGGTATGCCTTCATCGGTGCCGGAGCCTGTCCTCATCGGTGCCGGAAGTGGTCTCATCGGTGCCCGAAATAAATCCTGCGGAGTAAGGCGCTCATTATATCATCAAATAATAATTGTTTTTATCATGAAAACATCATTGATAACTAGATACTTATGCGAAAGGATGAAATTCTTTATCGCTATTAATCTAAAATTAATATGGCATTAAGGACTGGAATTCTATATTTGCTTCAGAAATGGACGGGATATCCTCCACTATGTTTCTGATGACTTGAGCGGATCAAACTATAACCTTATAAAATGATGGAAATATGAAAACGACACCTCTTAATTACTGCTTGGACTTACTTGTCAGAGAAAGTTTTCTTGAGATGAAAACGGTTTGAATCAATTAATGTTAATCTATAAATTATGAAAACAGGAAAGAGCAAAGATCATTTGCAAAGAGTTTTTTTAAGATTCCTTTATTTGATAATGGGGAGCATCCTTTCTTTGGATTCTGTTATGGCGCAGGAAAACCTGAAAGTTTCCGGGCAGGTGACAGACAATAAAGGAGAAGCCATTATCGGAGCCTCAGTGAAAGTTCTGAAAACGGGTACGGGGACTATTTCTGATATGGATGGTAAGTTTACTATTCAGGTTCCTGTGGGAGCTGAACTGGAGATAGGATATGTCGGCTATAATCCGAAGAGAGTGAAAGTGGTGAACAAAAACTTCGTAACGGTAGTCCTTGAGGAGAATGTGGTAGCATTGGGCGATGTAGTTGTTGTCGGATATGGCATTCAGAAAAAGGAAAGTCTGACGGGAGCTATCGGAAACCTGAAAGTAGATGATATCGTAAAGACCAAGGCACCTAGTTTGGCACAGGCCATTCAAGGAAAAGTTGCCGGTCTGCGGATCAGACAGGAAAATGGAGAGCCGGGTAAGTTCAGTTCCAATATCAATGTCCGTGGCTTCGGAACTCCTTTGTTTGTGATTGACGGAGTAGTGAGAGACGGTTCCAGCGAATTTCAACGGCTGAATCCGGAAGATATTGAAAGCATATCTTTTCTGAAAGATGCTACTGCCTCTATCTATGGTATGAATTCGGCGAATGGTGCCGTGATTGTTACCACCAAGAAAGGGGCTACAGGCAAACCGCGTATTACGTTGAACGCCAATGTCGGCATTACTTCTCCTACCAATGTACCTGAGATGGCCAACGCCGGACAATATATGACCATGCGAAATGAGGCGGAAATCAATGCAGGCAGACCGGCTTATATCACAAAGGACGAATTGACCAAATGGCAGCAAGGTGCTCCCGGTTATGAGAGTGTAGACTTGTATGATGCCGTTTTCAATAAGCGCGCCACACAGTTTCAGACGACTCTGTCCCTGGAAGGTGGTACCGACAAAGTAAGTTATTACGGTAGTTTCGGTTATGCCACCGATAACAGCTTGTTGAAGAATAACTCATTGACTTATGATAAATATACATTCCGTTCCAATGTCAGTCTGAAGATTACCAAAGACCTGACAGCCAGTATCAATCTTGGCGGACGTTATGATACTACCAACCGTCCCTGGTTTCCTTTCTATGATATATTTAAGAGTACGCGTGTAAATCCGCCGACTACTTCTATCTATGCCAATGACAATCCGGATTATTATAATAACTTCTCTTATGTCCCTAATCCGGCAGCTATGATCGATGCCGATTATACCGGCAGCGCTAAAGAGCGGAATAAGAACTTGCAGACACAGTTTGTATTAGAGTATAATATTCCTTATGTAAAGGGGCTTAAGGTGAAAGGTACTTTTATCTACGATTACAATAACTACGGATATAAGGCTACGCGGAAAGGTTTTAAGACATATACCTATGGCGAATATACGGGCGAGTATACAGCGGCAGATGCCAACTATCCGGCTTTACTCCAGGATAATCGCAGAGAATCGGAACGGGTGGATATGCAGTTCCAGACAAGCTATAACAGAACGTTCGGCAACCATACCATCGGAGCTACTTATGTCTTCGAAAGACGCGAAGAGAAAGCAAACTGGATGAATGGCGAGCGCAAGTTTGACTTTTTCACGATCGGTGAACTGGACAATGCACGCGAATCTGACCAGAAAGTATCCGGTTCCTCGGAACACCAGGCTTATCTTTCTCATATCGGGCGTCTGACCTATGATTATAAAGGCAAATATCTGGCAGAGCTTGCTTGCAGATACGACGGTTCTTATCGATATGCTCCGGGCAGCAGATGGGCATTCTTTCCGTCCGCTTCCGTAGGATGGAGGATTTCGGAAGAGAGCTTTATCAAAGACAACTTCAAGTTTGTCGATAATCTGAAACTTCGTTTCTCTGCCGGTCGTTCGGGGCAAGATGCCGGTGATCCGTTCCAATACTTCTCCGGTTACACGTTGAACAGTGGCGGATATGTATTCAGTCAGGGAAATTATACCAATGGGGTGGCTTCTCCTGTGATGATCAATAAGAATCTGACCTGGATTAAAGTGAATATGTATAATATTGGTATTGACTTTTCAATCTTTAACAGGCTGATTGCAGTAGAGTTTGATATTTATCAGCGTGACCGCAGCGGCCTGTTGGCCGACCGTTACGGTTCTCTTCCCAATACGTTCGGTTCCAAGTTGCCACAGGAAAACCTGAACGGCGACCGTACGAGGGGTATTGAATTTACATTGACTCATACCAACAAAATCGGTGATTTCCACTACAGTGTATCCGGTAACTTTAACCTGGCGCGTACCCAACGCCGTTATATAGAGAGCGGTCCTTACAAGAGCAGTATGGAAAGATGGAGAAACCAGGCATCCAACCGCTGGGGAGATTTTATCTGGGGGTATCAGACGGACGGACGTTTCCATAACTTTGACGAGATTAATACATATCCGATTCAGAATGGGGATAACGGAAATTCCAAGGAACTTCCCGGTGACTACATCCTGAAAGACGTAAACGGTGACGGAGTGGTGAATGATCTGGACAAGACCCCTTTATTCTGGTCCGGCAGCCCGTTGATTCACTATGGTTTCAATGTGGAAGCGTCCTGGAAGAACTTCGACTTCTATGCTCTTTTCAAGGTTCTGCCCTGTACACGGTGCAGTTTGACGAGGTATACGCAAAGATGCTCTGTTTCAAGGGTGGCAATACCCCCGAATACTTCTACGACCGTTGGCATCTGTCCGATCCGTATGACTCGAACAGTGAATGGATACCGGGAGAATGGCCGGCCATCCGTCTGGAGCAGGACATGGGATCGTTCTATACGAGGGATTCGCAGATATGGCGTAAGAACGCTTCTTATCTGAGACTGAAAACAATTGAGATCGGCTACACCTTCAGTCCCCGACTGATGCATAAACTGGGTATCGGTAGTTTAAGAATCTATGCGAACGGAAATAACCTGTTTACTATCTGTGACCCGTTTGTAAAGGCATTCGATCCGGAAAAGATTGAAGGAGACTATAGTGCCGGCTTGAATTATCCTCTGAATAAGAGCTTTAACTTTGGATTGACCTTGAACTTTTAAAGAAGATGATTATGAAAATATATAGTTGCTTATTATTGGGAGCTATGTTCCTGCTGGGCGGATGTAGCGATTTGCTTGATATCGATCCGAAGAATAAAATTCCGGCGGATGAATTGTTCTCTACTCCGGAAGGAGTACAGGCACATATGGCCAATTTGTACGGTCGTTTGCCTATCGAAGATTTTACCTATTCGCCGAATCGCGGCTTCAATGTGGGAGTCGGTACGGATGTGAATAATGCCGGTTTTATGGCTGCTCATTTCTGTGATGAGGCTATCCATCCGAGTACAATGACTTTGGAGAAGAGTGGTTCGACTATTGGGAAGACGGTTATAAACTCATTCGTGATTTAAACAGTCTGTTGGTTACTATTCCTACATTGACCAGTATTACCGAACAGCAAAAGAATGAGATCAATGCGGAAACTCATTTCCTGAGAGCTTATACCTATTTCGCCTTAGCCAAAAGATACGGTGGGGTACCTATCATTAAAGAACCGCAGGAGTATAACGGTAATATCGAAGAACTGCGTGTCCCCAGAAATACGGAGAAAGATACTTGGGACTTTGTCTTGGAAGAATGTGACCAGGCAGTATCGCTTTTTGGAGATGCGAATGAGAATGATGTGCTGAGAGCGAACAAATGGGTAGCATTGGCCCTGAAGTCAAGGGCCGCTCTGTATGCCGCTTCCGTTGCCAAGTTTACTCATCAGCCTTATGTTTCTTTCTCAGGTCCGGCTGTTGACCAGAAGTTGGTAGGTATAGAAGTTATATCGGCCGATCATTATTATGATGAATGTATATCAGCCTCACAGGAAATCATGAATAGTGGTAAGTTCGGTCTTTACAAACCTTCTCCCGCTACTCCGGAAGAAGCGACAACCAACTATCAGAAGTTATTTGAACAGCCTTTCCAATGCCTGGACGGACTGAAAGAGCCTATCTTCATGAAAGCCTATGCTGCAAATACCATTCTGGCACATAACTATGATGTCTGGTTCAGTCCCCGTCAGATGATCCTCGATCCGAATCTCTATCCCGGTCGTATGAATCCGACACTGGATTTTGTCGACTCTTTCGAAGATTATACGGATGACGGAACTGGAACACCCAAACCGATCAGTACTCGTGTGGATGGAAATGAAAGTGATTATAATGGATTTAACCTATCCACTCGATACCTGTCTTTCCCGATAGATAAACCTTACCAGGCATTTGCCGGTCGTGATGCCCGTTTGAGTGCGATGGTGTTATTCCCGGGACAGAACTTCGGAAGTACGAAGATCATTATCCAGGGTGGTCTGGTGAAAGCTGACGGTTCCGGTTATCATTACAGGACTCAGGCTTCGGAGAAGGACAGGATGGTCTGATCTATTATACTTACGGAGCGGAGAAAAGCACGGAATATTCAGGATTCGATCCGACTTTGGGACATTATACCCGCAGCGGATTCCTGTTTAAGAAGTTCTTGCAGATAGAAAATCCGGTTGAGCAGGCATGGAGTAAAGGTACACAGCCTTGGATCGATTTCCGTTATGGGGAAATTCTTCTCAACTATGCAGAAGCCGTTATCGAAAAGACAACCTCTACTTCTGCTGAAAACAGGCTGCACAAGACGCTTTGAATGCGATCCGCAAAGAGCGGCTCACAAAGATGACATTGCATTGACTCAGGCGATGTTCGCAAAGAACGTTTTGTCGAGCTGGCTTTTGAAAACAAGCGCAGATGGATTTGTCGCGCTGGAGAACTTTCCATAAGGAATTTGAAAACCGGGTGAGAAAGGGACTTGTACCTTTCCTTGACCTGCGGACAAATCCTGCGCATTATGTATTTGTACGTGTCAATCCGTTGGGCATTGAATCAAAGACCTTTGATTATAGCTGGTATTATAAGAGTATTCCGGGTACGGGGCTAATGGTCTGGTACAGAATCCTTAATTAGTATATTCTAAAATATAGATTAGATATGAAAAGCTTCTATTTTTATTATGCGTTGTAGTAGCAGGCAGTATGTTTTACTCTTGTGAAAAGATAATCTCGAAGGGCCGGATGCAATCTTTGCCGGCGAACTGAGAGACCGGAAGACCGGAGAACTCATTCAACAGGAGATATCGGACGGTTCCCGCGTTTATTTCATCGAACAGGGTGGGGAGATAATCCTCCTGTTCAGAATATGGTCGTTAAAAAGACGGAACGTTTTATAACGGTATGATTTTCTCCGGTGACTATAAAATCATCCTGAATCGTGGAACTACGTTCCTTTGGATACTCTGGATATGAAAATAAAGCCGGGAAAGAATTATCAGGTCTTCGAAGTGAATCCTTATCTGCGGATCATTGAACCGGAAATATCTGTGATCGGAAGAAAGGTAGTGGCGAAATTCAAACTGGAGCAGGTGACCAGTAACGAGGTCTATCGCATTTCGTTGTTTGCACACTCTCACATCGATGTATCTAACAAACTGAATATTGTCAACCGGACAGAAGAACTGAACCGTTCCATTACCGATGGTGAGGCTTTCGAACTGTCTATCAATCTGGACGATTATACTTCCACGCTGGTTCCGGGCAAGAGTTATTATTTCCGGATCGGCGCACAGTCTCACGGAAGCGAGACAAAGTACAATTATTCGGCATCTGTACAGTTGGATATTTAGCATAAAACGGAAAAGCCATGAGAAAGTATTTACAGTTGGTATTCCTTGCGGTCTCTGTCTTTTGTTCAGAGATATTGTTGGCAGAATCTCGTGATCCGGTCCGGATACTGGATTTGAGAACGCTCAATGAACTTGATCTGAAAGAACAGGAGAAGGCGGAGCAACTATGGGACATTATGCATACGACAGCTACCTTGCAAGGCATTGTGAATCGGAATAGTCCGAGATTGTACATTCGCTATGTCAAGAACGGGCAGAGAGAGAATGTCGATGATTATTGGTGGAATAAATACCGTCAGGCAGGACAGTGGCTGGCGGGACGTGATACGGTAGCTTACACGGAACTGTCGGATGTAGTGACCGTTTTCAGAAAAGAAATACGCGGGGTGGTTGTTTATGACTCAAAAGTAGCATCTACCAGTAATATTGCTTCATCTGTGGCGGGAATCGAGAATCTGATAGCTGTGCGCTATGACATATCTCCCAATAGTCTCTATACCCGTTTGGTACTGCAAGGACCGAAGTTGGCTGTGAAATGCTGGCTGGTGAACAAAGATGGTTCTTCTCTTTTCACGGGCAAAGGAAAGATTGCCGGAACCGGTCAACCTTCGACAGGATCTCTGAAAATCGATCCCTATGTATGGTTTATAGAGAAATACCTGAAGAAAGGGTTATGCAATACGGAGTACGCCGCTTATTACATCGACCAGTTCTGGCGTACCGATCCTACCCGGACGGTAACGAACCATCACCAGTTGACCAATCATGACTTTTTTGTCAGCAAGAAAGCTTTCTTCTTTGACCTTTCTCCTTGGGGAGACGAGCCGGCAACAGATGATCCGACACAAAAAGAAGGACTGGACTTGCAGATACTGGAAACTTTTCTGCAAGAAGCCTATAAGCAAAATAAAGGAGAGAAATTCTGCTATATCGGAGGTTTCCCGAGCTGGATTTATAAATATACGCAGCACGCCGGAGGAAAGCATGAAGATGTAGCTACCGAGTGGGAGTTTTCCCGTATTATCAGTGCTTATAATGCCTTTAAGGATGCCGATGCCATCGGACTGGGAGCATTGGCTAACTCCTCCTTCTGGCAACATTTTCCTCTTCAGGAAAAGTATCCCCAAAAGTGGGTGACACATCAGGAGTTGATGGACAGAGGCTATCTGAACAGTGACGGAACAATCAACTTCCAGGGACGGAACTTTATCCTCTTCTATGTAGGCGATTATGATTCCTCCTCCTGGATTGCTCAGACTACCCCTTCCCTGTGGGACGAACCCAGCCGGGGAGAAGTGCCTTTGATGTGGTCTGTCAGTCCTGTACTTGCAGAACGCGTTCCGATGGTGATGCATAATTATCGGGTGACGGCTACTCCGAATGATTATTTTGCCGCTGCCGACAATGGTGCCGGATATTTAATGCCGGGTATGTTGCAAGAGCCCCGGCCGGTGTCCGGATTGAAAAGCGGATTGAGTGCATGGGCAAAGCATTGCAGCAAATATTATCAGAAGTGGGGATTGACCATTACAGGATTTGTGATCGACGGCGAAGCCCCCGGACTGGATTCAGACGGATTGGACTGTTACGCATCGTTCAGTCCGAATGGAATAGTTCCGCAGAAGATGCCTTTGACATTGCTGCACAATGATATGCCGGTGATCCGGGCAGATTATGATATTGTAGATCATGATTACCGCAAGGCAACGGATGTGATTGTGGAAAGAGTAGAGAAACGTCCGGTTCCTTTCCATTGGTTCAGAGCCATATTGAAATCACCTTCCTGGTATAAAGGGATTTGTGATGAATTGAAACAGCGGCATACGAATATTGAATTGCTGGATGCACCGACATTTTTTGAACTCTATCGTATCTATCTGAAGCAACATCCGGATGCTGCTGCCGGAAAGATAACGATGAACTAACTAAATTAATGAACAGACATATTCATATAGAATGATGATGAACAGATTGAATATAAAAAGAACAGTCGGCTTCTGTTTGATGGCGATGGCGTTTTTTTCGTGTACCCATACGGATCAGACGCCCGTGAAGGACTTTGTCGATTATGTAAATCCATATATCGGCAATATCAGCCATCTGCTGGTGCCTACTTACCCAACCGTACATCTGCCGAACTCGATGCTCAGGGTCTATCCGGAAAGAGGAGACTTTACATCGGACAGGGTAAACGGCCTTCCGGTGGTGGTGACCAGTCATAGAGGCAGCTCGGCTTTTAACCTGAGTCCGGTGCAGGGAGAGGTATCCCGACCGATTGTATCTTACTCCTATGATTTGGAGAAGATTACCCCCTATAGTTATTCCGTATATCTGGATGAGGCTGATATACAGGTTGAGTATGCCCCTTCACATCAGGCTGGTATTTATCATATCAGTTTTGGGACGGAAGGTGATAATGCTTTGGTGGTGAATACGAAGAACGGAAAGCTGGTCGCTGAAGAAAAAGGAGTCAGTGGCTATCAGATTATTGACAACACTCCTACCAAAATCTATCTGTATCTCGAAACCAGTCAGCCACCTTTACGTAAAGGAGTACTGGCAGATGGAAAAGTTGATATAGAAAGTAAGGAAGGCAGTGCCATCGCTTTGTTTTATGGAAGCGAGAAGAACCTGAATCTACGTTACGGAATTTCTTTTATCAGTGCCGAGCAGGCAAAGAAGAATCTGCAACGTGACATCACCACCTATGATGTAAAGGCAGTGGCGGATGCCGGACGCAGGATATGGAACGAGACATTGGGCAAGATTGTGATAGAAGGCGGTTCGGAAGACGAGAAAGAAATCTTCTACACTTCCCTTTATCGTACCTACGAACGGATGATCAATCTTTCGGAAGACGGGAAGTATTACAGTGCTTTCGATGGCAAGATTCATGAAGATGGCGGAGTACCTTTTTATACAGATGACTGGATATGGGATACTTACCGGGCTACACATCCGTTGCGTATCTTGATAGAACCGCAGAAGGAACTCGATATGATTCGTTCATATATCCGGATGGCGGAACAGTCGGACAGAAGATGGATGCCTACCTTCCCCGAGGTGACCGGAGACAGCCACCGGATGAATGGCAATCATGCAGTGGCGGTTATCTGGGATGCTTATTGCAAAGGATTGAAAGACTTTGATCTGGAGGCTGCTTATGAAGCCTGCAAGGGAGCGATCACAGAGAAAACATTGTTGCCCTGGCTGAGATGTCCGTTGACGGAGCTCGATGAGTTCTATCAGGAAAAAGGATTTTTTCCTGCACTGAACCCTGGCGAAGAAGAGACCTGCAAGGCTGTTCATTCGTTCGAGAGACGGCAGGCGGTTGCGGTTATGTTGGGTAACTGTTACGATAATTGGTGTCTGGCACAGATAGCCAGAGCATTAAACAAAACCGATGACTATAAGAAGTTTATGCAGATGTCTTATACGTACCGGAATGTTTATAATGCGGAAACGGGGTTCTTTCATCCCAGGAACAAGGACGGAAAGTTTATCGAACCGTTTGACTATCGTTATTCGGGAGGACAGGGGGCACGTGGCTATTATGGTGAAAACAACGGTTGGATCTATCGTTGGGATGTGCAGCACAATCCGGCGGATTTGATTGCCTTGATGGGTGGACAGGCTTCATTTATCGAGAGATTGAATCAGACATTCAATGAACCGTTGGGACGGAGCAAGTTTGATTTCTATCATCAGTTGCCGGACCATACCGGCAATGTTGGCCAGTTCTCTATGGCAAATGAGCCTTGTCTGCATATTCCTTATTTGTATAACTATGCCGGTCAGCCGTGGATGACACAAAAAAGGATTCGCGTTTTGCTGAACCAGTGGTTCCGTAATGACTTGATGGGCGTTCCCGGTGATGAAGACGGAGGTGGAATGACTGCATTTGTGGTATTCTCCATGATGGGCTTTTATCCGGTAACTCCGGTTCTCCAACTTATAATATCGGCAGTCCGGTATTCCAATCCGCAAAGATGGAGGTAGGTGACGGACATTATTTTGAGATCATAGCGGAGAATTATGCGCCGGACCATAAGTACATCCAGTCGGCTACCTTGAATGGAACGCCGTGGAATAAGCCGTGGTTCAGCCATGCGGATATTCAAAACGGCGGACGTCTGGTTTTGCAGATGGGAGATAAGCCCAATAAGAAGTGGGGGATAGCTTCGGATGCCGTGCCGCCCTCTTCAGAGAGTTTGCCGGAATAAAGTCAGAATAATAATATTAAAATCTAAAATATAACACAATGAAAAAGATGATTGTACTCACCAGTCTATGGTCGTTTTTATTTATCTTTTCCTTTTCAATGTTCGGTTGCAGCGAGGATGACGATGAATTTGGAACAACGGCCGAAAGAGGAAATGAAGTCCGTACTCCCCGTGTGGAGGAGATCAATGGAAAAGCAGTGGTCACCTGGATTGATCCTTATATTACGGATATCAAGGAGGTGCAGGTAAAGGATTTGCAGACTAATGAGCAACAGACGGTTGCCAAAGGAGTGCAGAGCGCGGAATTTGCGATTACGGACAATAGCCTGTTGTCTTACCGATATGAAATGAAAGTTGTCAGAACGACCGGAGAGATGTCTGCCGGAGTGACTGCCCGTCTGGTGAAGAACTGGGCGCAAAAGCTGCATCCTTTGATGGATTATCATAGTGATGCGACTCCTCAAAGTGGTATGTTCTTTAAGAATCAGCCGGTGGCGAAAGTGAATGTATTCGATATTCGTGATGACGAAAATATATCGAAGCTGACCACTGCTGTCATGCAGGGAGTGATTAACCAGGAACAGGCACTGACTTATCTGATCTGGTTACAGCAGGATTTGACGCAGCTGGATGATGCCGAAGTGCAGTATGAGATGCAGCCTTTGGCGAATACTTCCCGCAACAGAGGCTTTGCGGCATTATATAATATGTATAAAGACCGCTTCAACTGCCTGGTAGTCTGGGATGAGAATCAGCCTTGGTCATGGAGTATGGCACAGATGATTTCGTCACAGGAGAAAGGCATTCCGGTTACGGAATCCATGAGAAAGTTTATAGAGGATGAGCTGGGAATAGGAAATCTGGAAGTTAGGGATATACGTAACCAATGGTCATCAAAGGCAGAAGCTTATGGCTGGGCGATAGCGCACTATGCCGACAAATGCCATCCGAAGCTAACTTTCTCCGGTGGATTGCGGAGTGATTATAAAGATAATCCGTGGAGAATGTACGATTACGTAGCTGCTTCTAAAGGCTTTGTCTTCTGGTTGGACGACTCTAATGGAGATGACAAACAGATCATGGATAATATCTTCAATAGCGGATCTTATCCGGTGGGTTCTTCGGTATTTGGTTATGGAATGAATGCCAATGGCGACGAACTGAATAAGATTACCAACATCCATAATGCAGGATTTGTAGTGAGTGACTATTATGCGAATGGCAGTTATTGGTGCAGTTTCCCGAGCAAAGCCTTCCAGCAGCGTAAAGGGATAGCCGGAGAAGTGAAGCCGGGTAAGATATATGTCGCTATCAGTCTGAGTGACGGAGACAATATTCAGTTCGATGCAAATTCTCTTTATCAGATATTCAAGGAAGGAAAGCGCAGAGGCGAAGTTCCGGTAGGAGTGACTTTGGCGGCAGGCTTGCAGGAATTGAATCCGAAGCTACTTGAATTTTACTATAAGAATATGACTCCGAACGATGAATTGACGGCAGGGCCTTCCGGTTTCCAGTTTATCTATGGTGATTATTATGCGCAGAGCGGTAAATATGCGGAATGGTTGGAAATGAACAAGAAGTGGTTATCCACTGCCGGTTTCCACACGGCGCATCTCTGGAATACAGACGAGCAGATGTATTTCGAACAATACATGAAGAGCAAGGCTGTCGATGCGATTATGGACGGATCTAACCGGACACATACCACAGGCTCATCTTACAAATTGGTAGATGGCGTGGTGCGTATTGATCAGGGGACTATGTGCCGCAATAATGGAGACGTATACCGTGATCTGATGTCTGTATCTCCCAGCCCGCGGCGTCCTTTATTCCGGCATGTCTATCTGTTGACCAACTATTACGGATTTGAAGGAAATAAAGTGGTAGTGTACGAGAGACTGATCAAGGAACTCGAACGGGTTGAACAGGATTGTCCGGATACGTATGAATTTATGCTCCCGATGGATTTGGCCGCTTCTATCAGGAAGTACATAGAAGAAGGCGGTATTTATTAAAGGAATTATAAACGAATCTAAAACAAATGAGATATGAAAAATAGATATAGTATCCGGTTACTGGTTATAGTCTTTCTTTCGGCTTTCGCTATGGGTATCTGCTACTCATGTTCGGATGATGACGGAGAAGGAGTGAAGGTATATGAGTATCGTGAACAGATAGGCAAGAAGATAAAAGTGTTGACCGACCTGCAGGCTGAATCCCAGTTCGGGCTTCGGGAAGGAATGTATCCTGAAACAAGCCGGGCGATTCTGGAAGATGCGATAGCCAAGCTGAAAGATTTCCTTCAGACGATAAAAGAAGCGGGAGTGGCGGAAGCTCGGATTCCCGAAGAGACAGCCAGACTGCTGAAAGAATCGGACGAAAAGATAGCCGAGTTTAAGGCGACTGTCCGGACGGAAGACTTACTGGTTCCGGCAGAGCTGGAAGTAAGCGGAAAGAATGGCGGATATATTGACTTTGGCGCTCATCCGGAGTATTCCACATTCGGTGAAGTTGGCAAGCAGGCATTTACTGTTGAGTTTTGGGTAAAGCTGAAGGATGTAGAAGGCTTCTTCTATCTGATCTCTACCTTTACGGATGATGATACGAACAATCACGAACGCAAAGGCTGGTGCGTGAATAGCTACAACTATGGTGGCAACAACATGCGTATGACATACGGAATGGGCTTTAATGACCTGATGGAACCTGCCTTCGGATTTGCCACCGTTAATGAGTGGGTACACTTGGCTGTGGTGACGGATGAAACCGGAGTAGACGGCGAGATGAATGGAGGCAGACCTGTCATGACCAAAATGTATATGAACGGTGAACTGAAACTTTCGACCACCTCTCATCAGGATGCTTCCAAACCGTATGCTTCTAACGACAGCAATGTCCCGATGGTGGCATTTGGCGGCATGAGTGCTACAGGCAACCGTATCGGTGATAAAGGTGCTAACGGAAGTATGAAACATCTGCATATCTGGCGTACCGCCAAGACTCAGGATGAAATCCGCCGGTTGATGGAGCATCCGGAGAATGTGACGGGCGAAGAGGACGATTTGGTTTGCGGATGGACTTTCGCGAAGATGGCGCTTGACGACCAGGAAATTAAAGACTTGACCGGAAAGTATACGGCAAAGCTGGTCGGAGACTATAGGTGGATTGAATTAGAATGATACGAAACAGAAAATACAGGATAGATATGAAAAATAACTATTTATATAATTGGGTAGTGATAGTGTTTATGATGCTTCAGATGCTGGCATTTACTTCTTGTTCTGATGATGATGACAATAGCGGCTGGCCGACGGAAACGGACAAGACCGAAATCTTCATAGAGCGCTTCAGTACATTGGTGACTAACCTGACTGCGCTGCGGGATGGAGCTACATATGGCGAACTGAAAGATAACTATCCGGTATCCAGTAAAGCCATGCTGGATGATGAAATTGTTTATCTGGAGGAAACGATCGCTAAACTGAAAGAAGGAAACAAAAAGTTGGCTGACAGTGAAGCCGACCGCATTATCCGTGAAGCTAACCAGATAGAGAAGAACTTCAGAGCGACCAGACGTACCGAAGACTTTTTACCGGTTGCCGCTGAACTGTTGGTCAACGGAAAGAATGGCGGATACATTGATTTTGGTGTTCATCCGGAGTATTCAGCTTTTGGCGAGCAGGGGCAACAAGCATTCACAGTCGAGTTCTGGGTGAAGCTGACAGATGTGGACGAATATCTCAATAGCTTTGTATTCTTGCTTTCCACCTTCACGGATGATGATACGAAAGATCACGAGCGTAAAGGATGGGCGGTAAACAGTCACTTCGGCAGATTACGTATGACGTATGGTATAGGCTATAGTGACTTGTTTGAACCGGGCTTCTCATTCAGCACACTAAATCAGTGGGTTCATGTGGCAGTTGTCACTAACGAGAACGGAGTGGACGGAGAAGTCAGAGACGGAATTCCGGTGATGACCAAGATTTACGTCAACGGTCAGTTGATGTTGTCGGAAAGAGGCCGGGATGACCGTTTGCCATATACTCCGAATGATAAGGAAGTGGCTATGGTTGCCTTTACCGGGCTTAGCGCAACTGCCAACCGTATCGGAGAAAAGAGCACCAATGGATGTATGCGTCATCTGCATATCTGGAAATCGGCGAAGACACAGGCCGAAATACAACATCTGATGGATACTCCGGAATCCGTGACTGGAAGCGAATCGGATCTGGTATGCGGATGGACATTGAATAAGACTGTTTCGGATAACAATAACATCAAAGATCTGACGGGCAAATTCTCAGCCAGGCTGATCGGAGATTTTCAATGGGTAGAGAATAGATAATTGTTTTACGAACCGGGTAGTTCCCAAGGCCGTCGGATAGCTGGCTTTGGGACTACTTTCTTAAACAAACGAACATGAGGAAAGAACTTGTTTTTGTTTTATTGGCATTATTTCTGTGTGCCGGCTGTAACGGTAACAAAAAGAAAATGAACGGTGAACACGATTTGGATGCGGCAAACATTACGTTGGATGACCATACGATCAGTTTTTATTATAATTGGTATGGAAATCCGTCAGTGGATGGAGAAATGAAGCACTGGATGCACCCGATAGCCCTTGCTCCGGGACATTCGGGAGATGTCGGTGCCATATCCGGACTTAATGATGACATCGCCTGTAATTTTTATCCGGAGCTCGGAACGTACAGCAGCAATGATCCTGAAATCATTCGGAAACATATCCGGATGCATATAAAAGCGAATGTCGGTGTACTGTCTGTCACTTGGTGGGGAGAAAGCGATTATGGCAACCAAAGTGTGTCTCTCCTGCTGGATGAGGCTGCAAAAGTAGGGGCAAAGGTGTGCTTTCATATAGAGCCTTTTAATGGACGCAGCCCGCAAACGGTAAGGGAGAATATTCAATATATAGTGGATACTTATGGTGATCATCCGGCTTTTTACCGTACGCACGGCAAACCTCTTTTCTTTATCTATGATTCTTATCTGATCAAACCTGCCGAGTGGGCGAAGTTGTTTGCTGCCGGGGGAGAGATAAGTGTGCGTAATACCAAGTACGACGGTCTTTTTATTGGTCTGACATTGAAGGAAAGCGAGTTGCCCGACATTGAGACAGCGTGCATGGATGGCTTTTACACTTACTTTGCCGCAACAGGTTTCACAAATGCTTCTACTCCGGCCAACTGGAAATCCATGCAGCAATGGGCAAAGGCACATAATAAATTGTTTATTCCGAGTGTCGGTCCGGGATATATTGATACCCGGATTCGTCCTTGGAACGGAAGTACCACCCGAGACCGTGAGAATGGAAAATATTACGATGATATGTATAAAGCTGCCATAGAAAGCGGTGCTTCTTATATTTCGATTACGTCTTTCAATGAATGGCATGAAGGAACTCAGATAGAGCCGGCTGTCTCAAAGAAGTGCGATGCTTTTGAATATTTGGATTATAAACCATTGGCTGATGATTACTATTTGATAAGAACTGCCTATTGGGTAGATGAATTCCGGAAAGCAAGATCTGCTTCGGAAGATGTTCAATAATATGCTATATCTTGTCGGTTTTGCCCATTTGTAATTAAAATGTTCTATATTTGTGATACATAACTCAAATATAGAACATTATGGGTGAACTTTATGGCACATGTGCATTGCTTGCTGCAGTGTTGTTTTTTGTTCTGCTGCAAAAGTTTGAAAGCCGGTTCGGCAAGGTAGACAAAGAGCTTGGCGAGATAAAGAAACGAATGGACGACCTGCTCAAAGCTCAGGAGAAAATGGCTTCCGGCCCTGTAAGGGCCAAAGAGGATGTAACGGCAGAGACTTTGGACAATACGGATATACTGCCTTATGTAACAGAAGAATTGCCCGATTCGACAGTGACAGCCTTGAAGGAAGAGAAAGCTGTCGAAGAAAAAGCTGTTGAAGGCATACAGCCCATTATGGCGGAAACTACACCGCAGAAATTAAATGCTTCCCTTGAAAAAGAATCTGCTGAGGCCACTTTGCAGGAAACTTCTCCAGAGGCTCCTCTCGAAATACCGTCTGTTTCCAAACGGAAGCAGGTTAATTATGAAAAGTTTATCGGTGAAAATCTTTTCGGTAAGATTGGTATTCTTGTATTCGTCATCGGAGTCGGCTTCTTTGTAAAATATGCCATTGATAAAGACTGGATTAACGAAACATTGCGTACCGTACTTGGTTTCCTGACCGGCTCCGCATTGCTGGTGGTTGCCGAACGCCTGCAAAAGAAGTACCGCACATTCAGCTCCTTGCTTGCGGGTGGCGCCTTTGCCGTTTTCTATCTCACGGTCGCCATTGCCTTTCATTTTATCACCTTTTCCCTCAGACGGTCGCCTTTATTATTCTGATAGCTACAACGCTGTTCATGTCTATCCTGTCCATTCTGTATGACAGGCGCGAACTGGCTATCATCTCACTTGTCGGGGGATTTCTGGCACCTTTCCTTGTTAGCACCGGGAATGGTAACTACTTGGTACTGTTCACTTATATGAGTATCTTGAATCTTGGAATGTTCGGACTGTCCATCTATATGAAATGGGGAGAACTTCCGGTGATTGCATTTGTTTTTACTTATGTGGTAATGGGAATCTTCCTGTTGACAGGCTTTACTACAGGATCGACACATATTTCCGTCCATCTCTTCATCTTTGCGACGCTGTTTTATTTCATCTTCCTCCTGCCGATATTATCGATACTCCGGATAGAAGCCGTGAAAAAGAACAGGGGATTGCTGCTGGTCATCATAACCAACAATTTCATTTATCTGTTATTAGGAATCCTGTTCCTGCGTAATATGGGACTGCCGTTTAAATCGGAAGGATTACTGAGTTTATTGATCGCTATCATCAATTTAGTTTTAGTCATCTGGCTACGGATGAGCAAGAAAGATTATAAGTTCCTCATTTATGCGATGTTGGGACTGGTACTGACATTTGTCTCCATCACTATACCTATTCAGCTGGATGGAAATTATATCACGCTGTTCTGGGCAGCGGAAATGGTGCTGCTGTTATGGCTTTACGTAAAATCGAAGATTGGAGTATACGAACGTGCAACACAGGTATTGATGGGACTGACCCTTGTTTCATATCTGATGGATATATATAATGTACTGATGACCTCTTCCTCCTCCGAAACCATTTTCCTGAACAGTTCTTTTGCTACTTCCCTGTTTGTCGGTCTGGCCACCGGAGCATTCGCTTTACTGATGGGGCGTTACCGTTCTCTCTTTACCGAAGCCCGTTATCTGAGATACACTCCCTGGAATTCGATCATGCTTCTTGCTGCTGCCGCCATCCTCTATTATACATTTATGGCAGAGTTTGCCTTGCACTTGGCAGGAGCTACAAGAAGCGGAATGATGCTGGCGTTTACTTCTGCTGCCATCTTTATCCTTAGCTATACTTTCAAAAAGCGCTTCCCGATAAAACAATACACAATCCCTTATCTGACAGCTATGGGAATGAACGTGCTGATCTATGTGATCAATATATGGGGAGACCAGTGGGTATACACGAGCCTGACTCCTGCTTTGCTCCGATGGTTTGCGGCAGCGTTTGTTATAGCTAATCTGTACTACGTTGCCCGTCAATACTATACATTAATAGGATTGAAAACTCCTTTCACCGTTTATCTGAATGTCTTGGCGCTCTTCCTTTGGCTGACGATGGCACGTTCTTTCCTCCTGCAAGCAGGAGTAGAAGATTTCGATGCCGGCTTCTCCGTTTCACTGAGTATCGCAGGATTTATTCAAATGGCACTGGGTATGCGTCTGCATCAGAAAGTACTGCGAATCATCAGTCTTTCAACTTTTGGAATCGTCCTGTTGAAGCTGATTCTGAAAGACTTATGGGCAATGCCAACAATCGGTAAGATCATTGTATTTATCATTTTAGGATTGATCCTGCTGATCCTCTCATTCCTTTATCAGAAACTAAAAGACGTACTCTTTAAAAATGATGAAGATGAAACTGATTGAGCAGACTATATAATAAAGTAAAGGCTGCCTGTTCGAAAGTGGACGGCAGCCTTTACTTTATTATATTCGTCTTTATTATCTTTATTCCTGTGAAGCCGCGAAGCGTTTCACCTGCTCTTCAATCAGTTCTTTGTCATCGAAATAGTTGATCTTCATAGCCTTCTTCACATCCGCCAATGTTTCGGCAGCGGCAGCTCTGGCTACTTCGCATCCTTTTTGTAGCATCTCGTAAACGGCAGGAATATCCTTGCTGAACTCTTTACGACGATTGCGGATCGGTTCCAGTGTTTCCTGCATGATAGCGTTCAGGAAGCGTTTTACCTTCACATCACCCAGTCCACCGCGTTGATAATGCGCTTTCAGTTCATCCAGATTCGGATAATCCGGCAGATAGCGTTCGAAGTGTTCCGGACGGCAGAAAGCATCCAGGTATGTAAATACGGTATTACCTTCAATCTTGCCCGGATCCTGTACGCGGAGGTGTCCCGGATCGGTATACATACTCATGATTTTCTTCTGAATTTCTTCCGGTTCTTCCGACAGGTAGATACAGTTGCCGAGTGATTTACTCATCTTGGCTTTGCCGTCCGTTCCCGGCAGACGCAGGCAGGCAGCGTTGTCCGGCAACAGGATTTCCGGTTCTACCAGCGTTTCGCCATAGATATAGTTGAAACGGCGGACGATTTCACGAGCCTGTTCGAGCATCGGTTCCTGGTCTTCACCGACGGGGACGGTGGTTGCCCGGAAGGCAGTAATGTCCGCAGCCTGACTGATAGGATAAGTGAAGAATCCTACAGGGATGCTTGCCTCAAAGTTACGCATCTGTATTTCTGATTTCACAGTCGGGTTACGTTGTAAACGGGATACGCTTACGAGGTCCATATAGTAGAAACTGAGTTCGCAAAGTTCCGGAATCTGTGACTGGATGAAGATGGTAGCCTTGGACGGGTCTATTCCACATGCCAGATAGTCAAGAGCAACCTCAATTACATTTTGACGTACCTTCTCCGGATTATCTATATTGTCCGTCAACGCTTGTGAATCGGCAATAAAGATAAACATCTTACTATAATCACCTGCATCCTGCAGGTCAACTCTGCGCTTCAATGAACCTACATAGTGTCCGATATGAAGTCTCCCGGTAGGGCGGTCACCGGTGAGTATGATTTTTTCTTTTCCCATTGTTGTTACCTTATTATAATAGATTTAGCGACAAAGATAAGGATAAAAAATGAAAGATGCGTCAAAATGGAGCTACTTCGTTACTAATGCTTACTATTGCTGGCTTTTGGTATCAGATGGCAGGGGGACGGTGCCTGTTTTCACAGCAACAAAGCAAATAAAAGAGAATATTCTTCTTCAAATTCTTTGTAGTTTTAGAAATATGTCGTTACTTTGCACAAATTTTGAAATCGACAATGAATCAACAAGAAATAAGAAGTAAGTATTATCTACATTCGGATGTTTTCCACCCGGAATCAACAACCTTCTTCTTTTTTCTCCAAAAACGATATTTTAGTTCTTTGGTAATGCGTTAATCCTTTTACGAGGGTAACGCATTTTTTTTATTGGCAAAACTTAGAAATAACAACTTACTATAACAACAAAAGAAATGGAAAAGGAAATCAAGAAAGTTCTCGTTTTGGGTTCTGGAGCACTCAAAATCGGACAAGCCGGAGAATTTGACTACTCAGGCTCACAAGCACTGAAAGCTTTGAAAGAAGAAGGTATCAGCTCAGTATTGGTAAACCCGAACATCGCAACCATTCAGACTTCTGAAGGAATTGCCGATAAAGTGTATTTCCTTCCCGTAACTACTTATTTCGTAGAAGAGATTATCAAGAAAGAACGTCCCGACGGCATCCTGCTGGCATTTGGCGGACAGACTGCATTGAACTGCGGCGCCGAACTGTACACACAAGGTATTCTTGATAAATATGGGTGAAAGTACTCGGTACATCGGTAGAAGCTATCATGTACACGGAAGACCGTGACCTGTTCGTGAAGAAACTGGATGAAATCAATATGAAGACTCCGATAAGTCAGGCGGTAGAAAGCATGGAGGATGCCATCGCTGCTGCCCGCAAGATCGGTTATCCGGTGATGGTACGTTCGGCTTACGCGTTGGGAGGTCTGGGTAGCGGTATCTGCGCTAACGAAGAAGAATTCCTGAAACTGGCCGAAAGCTCTTTCGCCTTCTCCAAGCAGATTCTGGTAGAAGAATCTCTGAAAGGCTGGAAAGAAATCGAGTTCGAAGTGATCCGCGACGCAAACGACCACTGCTTCACTGTAGCCAGCATGGAAAACTTCGACCCGCTGGGTATCCACACCGGTGAATCTATCGTAGTAGCTCCGACTTGCTCATTGGACGACAAAGAACTGAAACTGTTGCAGGAACTGTCTACGAAATGTATCCGTCACCTCGGCATCGTAGGTGAATGTAACATCCAGTATGCGTTCAACTCAGATACGGACGACTACCGTGTGATTGAAGTAAATGCTCGTCTGAGCCGTTCTTCCGCACTGGCATCCAAGGCTACCGGTTATCCGCTGGCATTCGTTGCCGCCAAGATCGCATTGGGTTACTCACTCGACCAGATCGGTGAAATGGGCACTCCGAACTCTGCATATCTTGCTCCGCAACTGGACTACTATATCTGTAAAATCCCTCGTTGGGACTTGACGAAATTCGCCGGTGTATCCCGCGAAATCGGTTCAAGCATGAAGTCGGTAGGTGAAATCATGTCTATCGGCCGCTCTTTCGAAGAAATCATCCAGAAAGGTCTTCGTATGATCGGACAAGGCATGCACGGTTTTGTCGGTAATGACGATGTACACTTCGACGACCTTGACAAGGAACTTTCACGTCCGACAGACTTGCGTATCTTCTCCATCGCACAAGCTATGGAAGAGGGATATTCCATCGACCGCATCCACGAACTGACTAAGATCGATCCTTGGTTCCTCGGCAAGCTGAAGAACATTGTTGACTACAAGGCAAAACTGTCTACATATAATAAGGTGGAAGATATTCCGGCTGACGTGATGCGCGAAGCTAAAATCCTTGGTTTCTCTGACTTCCAGATTGCCCGCTTCGTACTGAACCCGACCGGCAACATGGAAAAGGAAAATCTGGCAGTACGCGCTCACCGTAAAGCCCTGGGCATCCTTCCGGCAGTAAAACGTATCAATACTGTTGCTTCCGAACATCCGGAACTGACTAACTACCTGTATATGACTTATGCAGTAGAAGGTTACGATGTAAACTATTATAAGAATGAGAAATCAGTAGTCGTACTGGGTTCGGGCGCTTACCGTATCGGTAGCTCGGTTGAATTTGACTGGTGCTCGGTGAACGCAGTTCAGACTGCCCGCAAACTGGGTTACAAGTCTATCATGATCAACTACAACCCCGAAACGGTTTCTACTGACTACGATATGTGCGACCGTCTGTACTTCGACGAACTCTCTTTCGAACGTGTACTCGACGTGATCGACCTTGAACAACCGCGCGGTGTGATCGTATCCGTAGGCGGACAGATTCCGAACAATCTGGCTATGAAGTTGTATCGCCAGTCAGTTCCTGTACTGGGTACTTCTCCGGTTTCCATCGACCGTGCCGAAAACCGTAACAAGTTCTCGGCAATGCTCGACCAGCTTGGCATCGACCAGCCGGCTTGGATGGAACTGACCAGCCTTGAAGAAGTGAAGGGATTTGTAGAAAAAGTAGGTTATCCGGTATTGGTTCGTCCTTCTTACGTACTCTCGGGTGCGGCTATGAACGTTTGCTACGATGACGAAGAACTGGAAAACTTCCTGAAGATGGCTGCCGAAGTATCTAAAGAATATCCGGTAGTTGTTTCTCAGTTTCTCGAAAATACAAAGGAAATTGAGTTCGACGCGGTAGCTCAGAACGGTGAAGTGGTTGAATACGCTATTTCCGAGCACGTAGAATTTGCCGGTGTACACTCCGGTGACGCTACACTGGTATTCCCAGCACAGAAGATTTACTTTGCAACTGCCCGCCGCATCAAGAAGATCAGCCGTCAGATTGCTAAAGAACTGAATATCTCCGGTCCGTTCAACATCCAGTTCCTTGCCCGCAACAACGAGGTGAAGGTAATTGAATGTAACCTGCGTGCTTCCCGTAGCTTCCCGTTCGTATCTAAGGTGCTGAAACGCAACTTTATCGAAACAGCTACCCGCATCATGCTGGATGCTCCGTACAGCCAGCCGGACAAGACTGCGTTCGACATCGATTGGATCGGTGTGAAAGCTTCTCAGTTCTCTTTCTCCCGTCTTCACAAGGCTGACCCTGTTTTGGGCGTGGATATGTCTTCTACCGGTGAAGTAGGTTGTATCGGCGACGATTTCTCTGAAGCATTGCTGAACGCAATGATCGCTACAGGATTCAAGATTCCGGAAAAGGCGGTGATGTTCTCTTCCGGTGCTATGAAGTCTAAAGTAGATTTGCTGGATGCGAGCCGTATGTTGTTTGCCAAGGGATATCAGATTTATGCTACTGCCGGAACGGCTGCATTCCTGAACGCTCACGGTGTAGAAACGACTCCGGTTTACTGGCCGGATGAAAAACCGGGTGCTGAAAACAACGTGATGAAGATGATCGCTGACCATAAGTTCGACTTGATCGTCAACATTCCGAAGAACCACAGCAAACGTGAGTTGACGAATGGTTACCGTATCCGTCGTGGTGCTATCGACCATAACATTCCGTTGATCACCAATGCCCGTCTGGCAAGTGCTTTCATCGAAGCATTCTGTGAACTGAAACTGAGTGATATTCAGATTAAGAGCTGGCAGGAATATAAATAAACTGCTTTAGCTGTATATATATTGAGGAGACTCTCTCTTTGGCATACCAAAGAGGGAGTCTCTTCTTTTGTAGATATGACTCTTCTTTTTGTTTGTTGTCTGCGGTGTAATGAGTCGTAAGATAGTGCTAATGTTCTCTTCAGCTCCTTATATACTTGCTTTTTCCTATAAGGAAAGTAGGAATAGAGTGCCGTTCTCTTTAGCTCTTCACGGCCGTGAACAGGTCTGCTCATGGCTGTGATCAACTCTTGTCACGACCGTGAACAATACTTGCCACGGCCGTGAACAACTAAAGAGATCGGTGTCTTAATGGAACAATAAAGGCACTATAAGAGAAAGATACCGGTAGTATACGGTATTTGTTGCGTAGGATCAGGACTCGGATGAAGTAGGCTTGATGGGGAGATAGCAGTAGGTGAGATGAACAGTGAGATTGGGAGGGAAGTGACAATAAAATGTATGGATGTAGCTATTGTCACCGTATTATCACCGCTTATTATCACCGATGATATGTTTATAATCAGTTAGTTAACTTCGAAAAGTGATAAGTGACAATAAAAAAGCGTTTTATTGCTTAGGGAAGAAACGTTTGTGTAGCTTTTGGTTATACAGGTTTAAATTGATTCGTAACGGTTCAAAAATGAATGAAACAGTAGTATCTCCATTGGGGGCACCCCCATTTTAAGATACTATTACTATCATTTTGCTCAAATCCGTACGTAAATGAAATGAATGATTGTGCTTCTTCCAGAAGCGGATTACACAGATTGATACGGTTTTTGGTAGATTGTACCGCTAAAAAAATGTGAAATCTGTGTAATCCGTATCTAAATCTTATGGTTTGCTTACGCAATAATTGTATACTTTCAGATTCTGTACCTTACTATTAAAGTTTCCTGCTTTCTCCAGCGGGAAAACTAGTGTACGTACATAGTTCATTGAATCTTTTCCCGCATTAAAGTAAAGTTTCTGCGTATTCATTTCATCAACCACTTTACCGTTGACTCTCAGCGTTGTACTGCAATTGTTTCCTTCTATCTGAATTGTTGCTTTTTCTCCTGGATTCACTTTGTAGGGGAAGGTATTCAGATAGCCGTCGCGTGCAAATCCCATCATCCCCCGAATAGGGTCTGACAGATAGAATACGGCGTTAGGCGAACGGAACAATTCGGTTCCTTCACTTTCTTTTGCTCCGGTAATGTCGAAACTGACAGTGTAATTATAGCCAATTTCCGGATAATCGGAAGTGCTGCCGGGAGCGACTGTGGAACGTTCGTATACCAATTCCGGCTTTTTGCCGATTCTTGCCAGTTGGTTGACTCCGGGCGCTTCGCTGAGGAGGGCACGTTTTTCATTGAATGTTTCATAAGGAATGCCTGTTTGAGCGCCTGTCCACATCTTTACAGAGAGTGTTTGCAGGGGCGAGAATATACGGTGATGGATGTCTTTCACCGAGATACCGTTGCCGACATGGTCGTTCCAGATGGCAAACATACCGCCAAGAATGGAAGGATGTTTTTCGTCGAATACAGCTTTGCCGATATGGGCGGGTGTCCACTCCTTATATAAGTATGGTTCGTTGAGGTAATCATAATAGTAGCCGGCTTTCGGAACGATATATACCAGTCCGTCCGGAATACTGATCAGTTGATATCCGTCTTTGATCATGGTTGCCGGATCGGCGTATCCGTTGTACCAAGCATTCATGACGACATTTTCTGATTTGACGGGCGTATCGCCTTTGGCATGGCTGAGCGCGCCCCATACAACTGCTTGCTTGCCGAAACCTTCCACAAAACGGATGTAATGGTCGGTGAAAGCACGGAATTTTTCTACCACGTCTTTCTTCGCGTTCGAGTATCTCGTCTGTACCGATATGTACACGCTTGCCTACGAATACCGGATTGTCGCCCTCAGATATTCTTTGAACAGAGCATCTACGAATTCGTAAGTTTCCGGCTTGAATAAGTCGAGGTGATCCATGCCGTACTCCTTGCTTCCGATTTCCGGTTTGTAATGGGTGAGAGCCAGTGAGTGGGCGGGAACGTCAATTTCCGGAATGATTTCCACGAAGTTGGATACCGCCTGTTTCTGGAAGTCGATAAATTCTTTCTTGGAGTACGAGCCGTCACGGGCTGTCAATCCCGGATAAGTCTCTGATTCCAGCCGGAAGGCAGCGTAAGTCTTGTCCCAGTTGTGTTCGAAGTATTGCTTGAATCCATTATCGTTCAGATGGACTTGCAGGGTGTTCATTTTGTAGTAAGCCATGATTTTCACCAAGTCCTGCAGATAAGCCATCGGAATGAACTTACGGCCACAGTCTATCATGAAACCGCGAAGCGGATAATCGGGATAATCACGAATCGTTCCTTGCGGGAGTGAGCGTTCCTGATTTTGTTCCGCCAGTTGCAGGAGTGTGCGTGTGCTCCAGTAAAGACCGGTCGGGGTGGGAGCGGAGATGGCTACACGGTCGGTTATCTTGATGGCGTAACCTTCCTCACCGAGCTTCTTGTCTGCCGACAAGGATAGGACGAAATCGCCGGGCGTGGCTTTGCCTTGTGCTACGCTTAATGTCTGCCCGAACATCTGTTGATAATCGTCGGCAAACATCCGGGCTATTCTCAGTAATTCGGGATTTTGGGAAGTGCAGACGATTCGGGCGTCTTTTCCCGGGGTGAAGTTACCGTCTTTTCCCGTCCATTGTTTGAGTTCGGGGACAACAAACGGTTTCGGGTTGACAGCGGCACGGGTTAAGCTACCCGTCAGACAAAAGATGACCAATAAGGCCAGAACTTTCAAAGATACAAACTTGTTTCTCATAAGGGGGATTTTTGTGTTTTTGTTAATTAATAAATGATTATAGTTAATTATTGGCTGAAAGTAGGCATAATTTGGATATCTGTCAACAAGTGAAGCTATTTATTTTTTATTTTTGTGTTTTTCAAAATGATTAAACCCGATTCAGAATGTTAGTACTTCTATCTTGTGCCAAGACGATGAGTGCGGTGTCGAAGGTGAAAGTTCCTTTGACCACGAGTCCCCGTTTTCAGAAGGAAGCGGCGGAAATAGCGTTGCAGATGTCCCAGTTTTCTGTAGACGAATTAGAACGTCTGCTGCGTGTAAACGCAAAGATTGCTGTGGAGAATTATAAACGTTATCAGGCTTTTCATGCGGAAGCCACTCCGGAATTGCCTGCTTTGCTGGCATATACCGGTATTGTATTCAAACGGCTGAATCCGAAGGACTTCTCTGCAGAAGATTTCGGGTATGCGCAGGAACATTTGCGGCTGACTTCTTTCTGTTACGGTCTGTTGCGTCCTTTGGACGTGATTCGTGCTTATCGGCTGGAAGGAGATGTCGTATTGCCGGAATTGGGGAATCAGACCTTGTTTTCTTATTGGCGGTCGCGTCTGACGGATACGTTCATAGAGGACATCCGATCGGCAGGAGGAATCTTGTGTAATCTTGCCAGTGACGAGATGAAAAGCCTGTTTGACTGGAAGCGGGTGGAGAGCGAAGTCCGTGTGGTCACTCCCGAATTTCATGTCTGGAAGAATGGAAAGCTGGCTACGATAGTGGTGTATACCAAGATGTCCCGTGGCGAGATGACACGTTTCATATTGAAAAATAAGATCGGAAATCCGGAGGAACTGAAAGGATTCTCGTGGGAAGGGTTCGAGTTTGACGAATCGCTTTCGGATGAAAGGAAATTGGTATTTATTAATGGGATGGGAGAATAAGGAATATGACAGAAGTAGAGAAGATGCGTAGCAGCCAGTTGGCTGATATGTCCGCGCCGGAGTTGCAGGTGCGTTTTGAGCATGCCAAGAAGTTGCTGGCGATCATGCGCGGGTTGAGTACGTACGATGACGGGTACAGAGAATTGCTGGAAGAACTGGTGCCGGGTATTCCTGAAACTTCGGTGATCTGTCCTCCTTTCCATTGCGATCACGGAGACGGGATAAAGTTGGGCGAACACGTCTTTGTCAATGCCAACTGTACTTTTCTGGACGGAGGGTATATCACAATCGGTGCCCATACGCTAGTCGGCCCTTGCGTACAGATTTATACGCCGCATCATCCGATGAATTATCTGGAGCGTCGCGGTTCGAAAGAGTATGCTTATCCTGTTACGATCGGCGAGGATTGCTGGATTGGCGGCGGTGCTGTCATTTGTCCCGGTGTGACGATTGGCAACCGTTGTGTGATAGGAGCGGGAAGCGTCGTGACGAAAGATATTCCCGACGACAGTGTTGCAGTTGGGAATCCGGCGCGCCTTATCCGTAAGCAGGCTTGACCGGGAATCTTATTTCCCGGATTTGAGTGTTCCCGCATTGTTGGCTTTATCTTGTTCTGTTTAGTGGACAGGCTTGGAGAAGGGAAAGTTGCATGAAAAAAACTTTTTTCATTATTTGCTGATAATCAGTTGGTTTTTATTTTTGATAAAAAGTTTCTTGAAAAATAATATGCAAAATGTTTGGAGGTTTCAAAAAAAGCCGTACCTTTGCATCGCTTTTGAAACGGAAGTGTACGGGCGCTTAGCTCAGCTGGTTCAGAGCATCTGGTTTACACCCAGAGGGTCGGGGGTTCGAATCCCTCAGCGCCCACAAAGAATACCGAAACACTTCCGCCAACAAAAGGGCGCTTAGCTCAGCTGGTTCAGAGCATCTGGTTTACACCCAGAGGGTCGGGGGTTCGAATCCCTCAGCGCCCACGAAATAGAAGTCTTACGAAGAAATTCGTGAGACTTTTTTTTATTTCTTACCGCTTTTATACAAACTTTCTTTATCCTTTTGCCTTATAACTCAGGAAAAAGAGTTAATTTTGCAGTCTGATAATTATCTAAGAAAACGTATGGAACTTGATGTATTAACGGCCATATCTCCGATTGATGGTCGATATAGAGGCAAAACTAAAGCTTTGGCAGCTTATTTCTCTGAATTTGCACTGATTAAATACCGTGTACAGGTAGAGGTGGAATACTTTATCACCTTGTGCGAACTTCCTTTGCCGCAGTTGAAAGGAATCGATAGCAGCGTGTTTGAAACTTTACGGAATATCTACCGTAACTTCTCGGAAGCAGATGCGCAACGCATTAAAGATATCGAAAGTGTAACCAACCATGATGTAAAAGCCGTAGAATATTTCCTGAAAGAAGAATTCGATAAGCTGGGTGGAATGGATGACTATAAAGAATTCATTCACTTCGGATTGACTTCTCAAGACATTAATAATACGTCTGTGCCTCTTTCTATCAAGGAAGCTTTGGATAAAGTCTATTATCCGCTGATCGAAGAACTGATTGCACAACTGAAAACGTATGCAACAGAATGGGCTGAAATCCCGATGCTTGCCAAAACTCATGGGCAACCGGCTTCTCCGACTCGTCTGGGTAAGGAAGTGATGGTATTCGTTTACCGCCTGGAACGTCAGCTGGCTATGCTGAAAGCATGTCCGATCACTGCAAAATTCGGTGGCGCTACCGGAAATTACAATGCTCATCATGTAGCATATCCTCAATATGACTGGAAACAATTCGGTAATCGGTTTGTTGCAGAGAAACTGGGACTGGAACGCGAAGAATATACCACTCAGATTTCGAACTACGATAACTTGTCTGCTGTCTTTGACGCGATGAAACGTATCAACACCATAATGGTGGATATGAACCGTGACTTCTGGCAGTATATTTCTATGGAATACTTCAAGCAGAAGATCAAAGCCGGTGAGGTAGGATCAAGCGCGATGCCGCATAAAGTGAATCCGATCGACTTTGAAAATGCGGAAGGTAATTTGGGTATCGCAACTTCTATTCTGGAACACCTGGCTGTGAAACTGCTGTTTCCCGTTTGCAGCGTGACCTGACAGACTCTACGGTGCTCCGTAATGTAGGCGTGCCTTTCGGTCATATCGTGATTGCTATTCAGAGTTCACTGAAAGGACTTCGCAAACTGTTGCTGAACGAACCGGCTATTTACCGTGATCTGGACAACTGCTGGAGCGTAGTGGCTGAGGCAATCCAGACGATTTTACGCCGCGAGGCTTACCCGCATCCGTATGAAGCATTGAAAGCTTTGACCCGGACCAACCAGGCTATTACAGAAAGTTCTATTAAAGAGTTTATCGAAGGCTTGAACGTAAGCGAAGATATTAAAAAAGAGTTAAGAGCAATTACTCCGCATACATATACGGGACTTTAATTGTTTACTTATACAATAAACGTGTTTTTAATAGGCCGTGAGGCCAAAGTCTAATTTTATTCGAATAAAAAATGAGCACAGAAAACGAAGAATGGCGCGAAAATTCTTACAATGAGGAGAATACAGGTGCCGGCCGTGATGGTAACAAGTCTTACAACAGAGAAGGTGGAGAACGTCCGTATCGTCCTTCTTACAACCGTGAAGGTGGGGATCGTCCGTATCGCCCGCGATTTAATCCGAATAGTGAAGGTGGAGAGCGCCCACAGCGTTCTTATGGTGAACGTTCTTATGATCGCCCCCAACGTCCTTCTTACAATCGTGAAGGTGGAGACCGTCCGTATCGTCCTCGCTTCAATAGCAACAATGAAGGAGGCGAACGTCCGCAACGTCCTTACAACCGCGAAGGTGGTGAACAACGTTCTTATGATCGTCCTCAACGCCCTTCTTACAACCGTGAAGGTGGAGACCGTCCGTATCGTCCGAGATTTAATCCGAACGGCGAAGGTGGCGATCGTCCGCAGCGTCCTTACAATCGTGAAGGTGGCGAGCAACGCTCTTATGGCGACCGTCCGTACCGTCCCCGTTTTAACAGTGGCGAAGGTGGCGACCGTCCTCAGCGTCCTTATAACCGCGAAGGTGGTGATCGTCCATATCGTCCCCGCTTCAACAGTGGTGAAGGTGGTGGCTACCGTAATAACAACGGTGGTGGCTATCGTCCGAGATTTAACAATGACCGTTCGCAGGGTCTATCGTCCGCGTCCGCGTACCAGTGATTACGATCCGAATGCTAAGTATAGCATCAAGAAGCAGATTGAGTACAAGGAACAGTTTGTTGATCCGAACGAACCGATTCGTCTGAATAAGTTCCTGGCTAATGCCGGTGTTTGCTCACGTCGCGAAGCTGATGAGTTTATCACAGCAGGTGGTTTCTGTAAACGGTGAAGTAGTAACTGAATTGGGTACAAAGATCAAACGCTCGGATGTGGTGAAGTTCCACGATGAACCGGTTAGCATCGAACGTAAGGTATACGTACTGTTGAATAAGCCGAAAGATACGGTTACTACATCGGATGATCCGCAGGAACGCCGCACGGTAATGGATCTGGTAAAAGGCGCTTGCAACGAACGCATTTATCCGGTAGGGCGTCTTGACCGCAACACGACTGGTGTACTTCTGTTGACAAATGACGGTGACCTGGCTTCCAAGCTGACACACACCCGAAATTCTTGAAAAAGAAAATATATCATGTTCATCTGGACAAGAACCTGACAAAAGCAGATATGGATCAGATTGCAGCCGGCGTACAGTTGGAAGACGGTGAAATCCATGCAGATGCTATCAGCTACACAGATGATTTCAAGAAAGACCAGGTAGGTATCGAGATTCACTCCGGCAAGAACCGTATCGTTCGCCGTATTTTCGAATCACTGGGATATAAAGTAGTAAAACTCGACCGTGTATTCTTTGCCGGACTGACCAAAAAAGGTCTGCGCCGCGGAGACTGGCGTTACCTGTCGGAAGCAGAAGTAAACTACCTCCGCATGGGGTCGTTTGAGTAATATATAATATTGTATTAAAAAAGTTTTATGGAAAAGATTGGTAGAACAAAAATTGTTGATCTGTTGAAGCGCGAAGATATTGGCGCTATGGTCAATGTGAAAGGATGGGTTCGCACCCGCAGAGGTAGCAAACAAGTTAACTTTATCGCACTGAATGACGGTTCTACAATAAATAATGTGCAGATCGTAGTAGATCTGGCTAATTTCGATGAAGAGATGTTGAAACTGATTACTACCGGGGCTTGTATTAGCGTGAACGGAGTAATGGTGGAATCTGTGGGTTCCGGTCAGAAGGTGGAAGTGCAGGCTAAAGAAATCGAAGTGCTGGGTACTTGCGACAATACATATCCATTGCAGAAAAAAGGTCACTCCATGGAATTCTTGCGCGAGATCGCTCACTTGCGTCCGCGTACCAATACCTTTGGTGCAGTGTTCCGCATTCGTCACAACATGGCGATTGCTATTCACAAGTTTTTCCATGAAAAGGGATTTTTCTATTTCCATACACCGATTATTACAGGTTCCGACTGTGAAGGTGCCGGACAGATGTTTCAGGTAACTACCATGAATCTGTATGACTTGAAGAAAGACGAAAAAGGTTCTATCTCTTATGATGACGACTTCTTCGGCAAGCAGGCAAGTTTGACAGTATCCGGTCAGTTGGAAGGTGAATTGGCTGCCACTGCTTTGGGCGCTATCTACACATTCGGTCCTACTTTCCGTGCCGAAAACTCCAATACTCCCCGCCATTTGGCAGAGTTCTGGATGATTGAGCCGGAAGTTGCGTTCAACGACATTGCCGATAATATGGACCTGGCAGAAGAGTTTATCAAATATTGTGTGAAATGGGCGTTGGATAACTGTGCGGATGATGTGAAGTTCCTGAACGATATGTTCGATAAGGGCTTGATTGAACGTCTGCAAGGTGTATTGAAGGATGATTTCGTTCGTTTGCCTTATACGGATGGTATCAAGATTCTGGAAGATGCCGTTGCGAAAGGTCACAAGTTCGAATTCCCTGTTTACTGGGGGGTAGACTTGGCTTCCGAGCACGAACGCTATCTGGTGGAAGAACACTTCAAACGTCCGGTGATTCTGACTGATTATCCGAAGGAAATCAAAGCCTTCTATATGAAGCAGAACGAGGATGGGAAGACAGTACGTGCAATGGACGTTCTTTTCCCGAAGATCGGTGAGATCATTGGTGGTTCTGAACGTGAAGCGGATTATAACAAGCTGATGACTCGTATTGAAGAAATGCATATCCCGATGAAGGATATGTGGTGGTATCTGGATACCCGTAAGTTCGGTACTTGCCCTCACTCCGGTTTCGGACTCGGTTTTGAACGTCTGTTGCTGTTTGTAACAGGTATGTCAAATATCCGTGACGTGATACCGTTCCCGCGTACACCGAGAAATGCTGATTTCTAATATTTCGGTATATTTATGTAAAACTCGCATAATCTTTTGATTGTGCGAGTTTTTTTATGCATTTGATTGTTACTTTCTCAAAATAAATCTTTATATTTGGACATGCGCATTCAAGAGTGTTAACTAAAATCATATTGTCATGAAAAAGCTCTATTTCTTTACCATGCTTTCAATTATGTTGTTAGCGGTAACAGGTGCGACGGCCCAAAAGAAAACCAAATTCAAACCGGCCGATTTGAAAGGGATCTGGCAGTTGTGCCATTATGTATCAGAATCTCCCGATGTTCCGGGATCGTTGAAACCCAGTAATACATTTAAGGTATTGAGTGATGACGGCAGAATCGTGAATTTTACCATTATTCCCGGTTCGGATGCGATTATCACAGGATATGGTACGTATAAACAGTTGACTGATGATTCTTATAAAGAGAGTATCGAGAAGAATATCCATCTTCCGATGCTCGATAATCAGGATAATATTCTGGAGTTTGAAATAAAGGATAATGATTATCTGCATTTGAAATACTTCATCAAGAACGATCTGAACGGAAATGAACTGAACGCTTGGTATTATGAGACCTGGAAACGGGTGGAGATGCCGGCTAAGTTTCCGGAAGATATTGTGCGATAAATTAGATTGCAATATAGATTCTTTGTTGTTTTTTGACCTCCCGGTGTCAATCCGAGGAGGCCTTTTATTTTCTGCACCTTATCTACAAATAGTAAGTTCCCTTGTCATTCAACCCGATAAATCCAAAAGCGAAATAGTTTGCCAATTCAAAGAAAAGCCGTACTTTGCAAGCCGATTATTATCACAAAATGATAAGAGATTAATTCATAGCAAGTTAGTCCTCCTTTGTCCGGGGAGGCTATGTGGTGAAGAAAATTTTTAGTAGTAACATTTAAAAAACAAAATTAGAGTGGATACTTTAAGTTACAAGACCATTTCTGCAAACAAAGCGACCGTAACCAAAGAATGGGTTATCGTTGACGCTACAGACCAAACTTTAGGTCGTCTGGGAGCAAAAGTTGCAAAATTGCTGAGAGGAAAGTACAAACCAAACTTTACTCCTCACGTAGACTGCGGTGATAACGTTATTATCATCAATGCAGACAAAGTAAAACTGACTGGTAACAAATGGAATGACAGAGTATATTCGACCGATGATTATTTAACAAAGAACACGAAGGATGGATATTTTAGATAATTGATCGCAACAGGTTGATGATATTGACATTTATGCATCCATTCATAAATAGGGTGCCGCTGGAGAAGTGGGCGACATCAAAGTAAACTTGTGTGGTGGTGGTTTCACTGGCCAGTCTCAGGCATTGCGTTTGGCAATCGCTCGCGCATTGGTTAAGATGAACGCTGAAGATAAGGCTGCACTTCGTGCTGAAGGCTTCATGACTCGTGACCCACGTTCTGTAGAGCGTAAGAAACCGGGACAGCCGAAAGCTCGTAGAAGATTCCAGTTCAGCAAGCGTTAATGTGCTGCCTGACCGAGGAATATGTTTAGTATCTAAACTACTGGGACTCTGCTCATAGACTACCCAGCGGTTGGTTTAGAAAAAACAAAAAAGAAAGTAAACGATTTAAAGAAAAAACAAGATGTCAAGAACAAATTTTGATACTTTATTGGAAGCCGGTTGCCACTTCGGACACCTTAAGAGAAAGTGGAACCCTGCAATGGCTCCTTATATTTTCATGGAACGCAATGGTATTCACATCATTGATCTCCACAAAACAGTTGCAAAAGTAGACGAAGCTGCTGAAGCTTTGAAACAGATTGCCAAATCAGGCAAGAAAGTTCTTTTTGTTGCTACTAAAAACAAGCAAAGCAGGTTGTTGCTGAGAAAGCTCAATCTGTTAATATGCCTTATGTAATCGAGCGCTGGCCGGGTGGTATGTTGACCAACTTCCCGACTATCCGTAAGGCTGTGAAGAAGATGGCTACTATCGATAAATTGACTAACGATGGTACATATTCTAACCTTTCTAAGAGAGAAGTTCTTCAGATCTCTCGTCAACGTGCAAAATTGGACAAGACTTTGGGTTCTATCGCTGACTTGACTCGTCTGCCGTCTGCATTGTTCGTTATCGACGTAATGAAAGAAAATATCGCAGTTCGTGAAGCTAACCGTCTGGGTATCCCTGTATTCGGTATCGTTGATACTAACTCTGATCCTACAAACGTTGACTTCGTAATTCCTGCTAACGATGACGCTACTAAATCGGTAGAAGTTATCCTGGATGCTTGCTGTGCTGCAATGATCGAAGGTTTGGAAGAAAGAAAAGCTGAAAAGATCGATATGGAAGCTGCTGGTGAAGCTCCTGCAAACAAAGGCAAGAAGAAATCAGTAAAAGCAAGACTCGACAAGTCTGATGAAGAAGCTATCAACGCAGCGAAAGCTGCTGCCTTCATCAAGGAAGACGAAGAGGCTTAAATATATAAATGTGCCAATTTGCTAGCGTGCAGGCGTGTGGTAGTTACCTCATCCTGCATTGTATTGGCAGATTGGCACATTTTTTGTTTTGAAAATTATTATTCATTTAAATAAAGGAAATTATTATGGCTGTAACTATGGCTGATATTACCAAGCTGCGCAAAATGACCGGAGCTGGTATGATGGATTGCAAGAACGCATTAACAGAAGCTGAAGGCGATTACGACAAGGCAATGGAAATTATCCGTAAGAAAGGACAAGCTGTTGCTGCTAAGCGTTCAGAACGTGATGCTTCTGAAGGTTGCGTTTTGGCTAAGACTACCGGTGACTATGCCGTTGTCATTGCTCTGAAGTGTGAAACTGACTTTGTGGCTCAGAATGCTGATTTTGTGAAACTGACTCAGGATATTCTTGATCTTGCTGTGGCTAACAAATGCAAGACCATTGGACGAAGTAAAAGCTTTGCCGATGGGTAACGGTACTGTACAGGATGCAGTGGTTGACCGTAGCGGTATCACAGGTGAGAAAATGGAGCTTGATGGTTACATGACTGTAGAGGGTGCAAGCACTGCTGTTTACAACCACATGAACAGAAACGGTCTTTGTACCATTGTTGCTTTTAACAAGAACGTTGATGAACAGTTGGCTAAGCAAGTAGCTATGCAGATTGCTGCCATGAATCCGATTGCTATTGATGAAGACGGTGTTTCTGAAGAAGTAAAGGAAAAGGAAATTGCTGTTGCTATCGAGAAAACAAAAGCTGAACAGGTACAGAAAGCTGTAGAAGCTGCTTTGAAGAAAGCTAACATCAACCCTGCTCATGTAGATAGCGAAGAGCACATGGAAAGTAATATGGCTAAGGGCTGGATTACAGCTGAAGATATAGCTAAGGCAAAGGAAATTATTGCTACCGTTTCTGCTGAAAAGGCTGCACATCTGCCGGAACAAATGATTCAGAACATCGCTAAGGGTCGTCTGGGTAAGTTCTTGAAGGAAGTTTGTCTGCTGAACCAGGAAGATATTATGGACGCTAAGAAGACTGTAAGAGAAGTATTGGCAGCTGCTGATCCTGAACTGAAGGTTCTTGACTTTAAGCGCTTCACTCTGAAAGCTGAATAATCTATCTCAAAAAGATAATAGAGAAGGGCGGAACTTTGATGGTTTCCGCCCTTTTTCATTATCCTCCGACTCCTTTGGTCTTTGTATATCCTTCTTTTATCAACAGGTCTATCACTTTCTGTTTGAAATCTCCCTGTACGATGATTTCCCCGTCTTTGGCCGAACCTCCGACTCCGCATTTACTTTTTAGCATTTTCCCGAGTTCTTTTTGGTCATTCTCTGTTCCAACGAATCCGGTGATGAGTGTAACTACTTTGCCGCCACGGTTTTTTCTGTCGAGAGAAACCCGAAGGTTCTGTTTATTCTTGTCCAGCGTCACTTGTTCCTGATCGTCATCCATGTCATAGTTGAAATCAGGATTTGTAGAGTAGACCACGTTCAATCTATCTTTCCAATCATTATTTTTCATATACTTCAGCTTTTATTGTGTCAAAAGTAATATTTTGTGGGGAACTTTGCAATCTTTTGTTTACTTTGGCGTCTAATAATAAAACGAAATAAGACTAATAAACAGAAAATGATGAAACGATCCATAGCGTTTGCTCTCATATGTTCTTTTACTATTTCTCTTTGGGCACAAACATTTAAAGGCAGAGTCGTTGATCTTGCAGGAAATCCGATCCCCTATGCGGCACTCTATCTGAAAGAACTTAAAACAGGCTTCACTACCGATGATAACGGCTGTTTTCAGACCTCGCTCCCGGCGGGACAATATACCTGTGAGGTTTCTTCTTTAGGTTTCGCCGGACAAACATTCTCCTTTTCCATATCTGCCGGAGATGTGGAAAAGAATATTGTGCTCTCCGAACAAATATATAGTCTGCGGGAAGTGAATGTGGTGAAAGGTGCGGAAGATCCGGCCTATTCCGTAATGCGTAAGGCGATTGCGAATGCTCCTTATTACCGGACACAGGTGAAGGGATTTAGGGCCGGAACCTATCTGAAAGGCACAGGAAAAATGAAGACTATTCCCGCAATTCTAAAGTTGTCGAAGGAAGTTAGGAAAGAGTCGAAAGAGTTTCTGGGCAAGTTGTTTGTGATGGAGGAACAGCGAGTGGTGACTTTCAAGGCACCCTCTACTTGGGAAAATCAGGTGAAGGCTTATTCCAATTCATTTCCCGAGGAGATGGAGGTCAGAATCGGTCTGACCACTATTAACTTTTACGAGCCTACTATCTTCGATAAAGTATCACCGCTAAGTGCCGGAGCATTTTCTTATTATCGTTTTAAACTGGAAGGCTGCTATAGTGAAGGCAACCATCTGATCAATAAAATAAAAGTCATCCCCAAGCAAGACAGTCCGCGTTTGGTGTCCGGAGATTTATATATTGTGGAAGATCTCTGGTGCGTCTCTGCGGCTGAATTTTCTATCCGTATGAGTGGCTTGAAAGCTACGGTCAAGGCAACTTGTAAAGAAGTTCAGCCTTCTGTTTTCCTGGCTACCTCCACAAGTATGTCCTGTGAAATCAAAATGATGGGATTTTCTGCAGAGGCTTCCTATCTGGCAGCAGTACATTATACGAATGTGGAAGTAGCAGGCCGTCAGCAAGTGATGAATGGGGCTTCTGATGCCTCACCGAAACAAAACAGGAAGCAGCAGAAACTTGTAAAGCAGATAGAAGAACTGTCGACGAAGGGGACTTGACTTTGAGAGAAGCCTATAAGCTATCTAAGCTGATGGAAAAGAACATTGCCGAATCCGATTCCGCACGTTCTCCGCATAAATATGAACGTAAAGTGAGAAAAGAGAGGTGAATGTAAAGACCGATTCGCTGGCGGGCAAAAGGATTCGCTTTATTGGGCAGCTATCAGAAGTGTTCCTTTGCGTCCGGAAGAAATACAGAGTTATATTCATAAAGAAAAGTTATCCCTCTCCAAAGACTCCGTTCAAGAGAATGATTCGGCTAAAACAACAGTCGGGAAAAGATCGTTCAAACATTCCTGATGGGCAAAACCTATCGTACTTCAGACAAGAAAGCATGGATTGGCTGGAAAGGCTTTGCCCTCCTATGTGCCTGAGTATAATTTTGTGGATGGCTTCTGGCTGGGAGCTAAGTTTGAAACAGGGTTGAAATTATCGGAGGCATCTACTTTGCAATTCACTCCTTCTGCTTATTATACCACTGCCCGTAAAGCGGTAGCAGGGCAAAGTGAACTCTCCTTGAGTTATGCTCCGAGGCGACGGGGATACATGGAACTGTCCGGCGGAGTTCTTTCTGCCGATTATAATGGAGAAAGTGGAGAATCCCGTCTGATAAATACCGTTGCCTCTTCTTTCTTCGGGCGGAATGATGTGAAACTCTATGAGAAGCGTTTCCTGTCTTTCCAAAATAAGATCGAACTGGCGAATAGTTTGTTGCTTTCTACCTCGCTTTCCTGGCAGCGACGACAGATGCTGGAGAATCATATACACCGGAGCTGGTTCAAGAAAGAAGCGGAGTCGAATATTCCGGACAGCCGGGCATTCTATCCGATGCCGGAAAATGAATTGTTGAAAGCTTCCTTTGCCTTGGAATATACACCGGCTCATTATTATCGGATGCACAGAGGAAAGAAAGTATATGAAGAATCCAGATACCCTACCTTTACATTGCGTTATGACCGTGCCTTCCCGTTGAAAGGTTCTTTGCCTTCTCCGTCCTATCACTTGGCGGAGTTTTCGGCCAGGCAGAGCATAGAGTTCGGAATGTTTAATACACTGAACTGGGCTGTTAATGCCGGAACATTCTGGAATAAGAGCGGTATGCAATTCCCCGATTTCAAACATTTTGCGACCACAGGCTTGCCGGTGACGGAACGCTCGTTTGATACAGGATTCTCTTTGCTGGATAATTATGCATACTCTACCAATACCCGTTGGGTACAAACCAATATGTCCTGGTATACACCCTATCTGTTGCTGAAGTTCCTTCCTTTTCTGAAAAAGATGAATCTCGACGAAGCGCTGCATCTCCGTACACTCGTGGGATACGACCGTCGTCCCTATTCGGAAATCGGCTACTCCATCGGATTCATGAAACTGGCACGGCTGGGCGTCTTCCTTGGCTTCGACAGTTTGAAATACCGCTCGGCGGGAGTTTCCGTCAGCATTCCGTTGTCAACGTTTGCGGGAGAATAGCACCTGTGTAGAAATAGTATGAATCATTCTTGCAATTCCGAAAAAAAACGTATTTTGTCAATCTTATAACCTGAATAAATAAAGAAATGGCCGAGAACCAAAGATACAGCAGATAGATTGTACGAAAGTGCCGGAGCCTACTTTGCGCAGACTGCCGTGGTACTTGTCGAATGTCAAGTTGCTGGAAGCAAAGAGGCGAACGTTTTGTCTCTTCTACGCAGATATCTAAGGAAATAAATATTGACGCTTCACAGATAGCAAAAGACTTGTCGTATGTGAATATCTCCGGGCGTACACGTGTAGGGTACGAGGTCGATGCGCTCATTGAGGTTTTAGAGCACTTCCTAGGGTTTACGGAGATACATAAGGCTTTTCTTTTTGGAGTCGGCAGTCTGGGAGGCGCACTTTTGCAGGACTCCGGTCTGAAGCATTTCGGGCTTGAGATTGTGGCTGCTTTTGATGTAGACCCGACTTTGGTCGGCACTAACCTCAACGGGATTCCTATCTACCATTCGGACGACTTTCTGAAGAAGATGGAAGAATATGACGTGCAGATTGGCGTGCTGACCGTTCCTATCGAGATTGCCCAGTGCATCACAGATATGATGGTGGACGGGGGAATCAAGGCAGTCTGGAACTTTACCCCGTTCCGTATCCGTGTACCTGAGGACATCGTGGTACAGAATACATCCCTTTACGCTCATCTGGCGGTGATGTTCAACCGCCTTAATTTTAACGAAATCAAATAATGAAGATTATTGCCGTAGGAATGAACTATGCCCTGCACAATCAGGAGCTGGGACATACATCCGTAAATAAAGAACCGGTTATTTTCATGAAGCCCGATTCGGCTATTCTGAAAGATGGCAAACCGTTCTTTATTCCCGATTTTTCGAATGAAGTACATTATGAGACGGAGCTTGTAGTACGCATCAACCGTCTGGGAAAGAATATTTCTCCCCGTTTTGCCAGTCGTTATTATGACGCATTGACGGTAGGCATTGACTTTACCGCCCGTGACCTGCAACGGAAATTCCGCGAAGCGGGCAATCCGTGGGAACTTTGCAAAGGCTTCGACTCTTCTGCTGCTATCGGCACCTTTGTTCCGGTAGACCGCTATAAAGATATCCAGTATCTGAATTTCAATCTGATGATTGACGGCAAGGAAGTGCAGCGCGGCTGTACGGCCGATATGCTTTTCAAAGTCGATGATATCATTGCTTACGTCAGTCAGTTTGTAACCTTGAAGATTGGCGATTTACTATTTACGGGCACGCCTGCCGGAGTAGGACCGATCAGTATCGGTCAGCACTTGCAGGGATATCTTGAAGGAGAAAAGCTGCTTGACTTCTACATACGTTGACCCGTGTATTCTTTATTTGACTCATTTATTAAATAGCTTATGAAAATAAGAGTAGGTTTTGGCTTCGACGTACATCAGTTGGTCGAAGGCCGTGAATTGTGGCTGGGCGGTATCCGTCTGGAACATTCCAAAGGGTTGTTGGGACATTCGGATGCTGACGTATTGCTGCATACGGTTTGCGATGCCTTGTTGGGAGCCGCCAATATGCGCGATATCGGTTATCATTTTCCGGATACTGCCGGAGAGTACAAGAATATCGACAGCAAGATTCTTTTGAAAAAGACGGTAGAACTGATTGCGACCAAAGGATACCGTGTCGGGAATATCGATGCGACTATTTGCGCGGAACGTCCCAAACTGAAAGCCCATATTCCTTTGATGCAGGAAACGATGGCAACCGTCATGGGAATCGATGCGGAAGATATCTCGATCAAGGCAACTACGACGGAGAAACTCGGTTTTACCGGACGGGAAGAAGGCATTTCCGCTTATGCTACTGTGTTGATAGAGAAGGACTGACAAAGCAGATTACTAACCCCCTAAACAATAAATAGTATGAATCGAACTTTAAAATTATTCTTAGCACTGGTCTCTTTGTGTATGACCGTCTTCTGCTTCGCCCAAAAGAGCGAATTACGCTTCAATAAAGACGGTAAATTTAAAATCGTACAGTTCACCGACGTCCATTTCAAGTATAAGAATCCCGCTTCCGACATAGCATTGGAACGTATTAATCAGGTACTCGACGAAGAACAACCTGATTTTGTAATCTTCACCGGAGATGTCGTTTATTCTGCTCCGGCAGATAAAGGTATGTTGCAGGTGCTGGAACAGGTATCGAAGCGTAAGCTGCCGTTTGTTGTCACTTTCGGCAATCATGATAATGAACAGGGAATGACGCGGGAACAGCTATATGACATCATCCGTCAGGTACCCGGCAATCTGATGCCGGATCGTGGCTCGGTCCTTTCTCCGGATTATGTCTTGACCGTGAAAGCCTCTTCCGATGCGAAGAAGGATGCAGCCGTCCTGTATTGCATGGACTCTCATTCTTACTCCCCGCTGAAGGATGTGAAAGGTTACGCATGGCTCACGTTCGATCAGGTCAACTGGTATCGTCAGCAGAGCGCAGCCTATACAGCACAGAACGGCGGGAAGCCATTGCCGGCACTTGCTTTCTTCCACATTCCTGTGCCGGAATACAATGAAGCTGCTTCCGACGAAAATGCCATCCTGCGCGGAACCCGCATGGAAGAAGCCTGTGCTCCGAAACTGAATACGGGCATGTTTGCTGCCATGAAAGAGTCCGGAGATGTGATGGGAATATTCGTGGGACATGATCATGACAATGATTATGCAGTGATGTGGAAAGGAATCCTGTTGGCTTACGGTCGTTTCACAGGCGGAAATACAGAATACAATCACCTGCCGAACGGTGCCCGTATCATCGTGCTTGATGAAGGCGCCCGCACGTTCACTTCCTGGATTCGTCAGAAAGACGGGATTGTCGACAAAGTGACCTATCCGGCAAGTTTCGTCAAAGACGACTGGACCAAGCGTTAACTATTGCCAGCTTCACATTGCTGAGGCGGGTATATTTGGAACCGTAGCTTTCGAACAGGCGTGACACCCGCGCCGATGCTACATATATAATTTCTCCCGGGCGATATTCATGCTCTATTCCGGATAGAGTGCATGATACCGCACTGGGAGTTTTTGATGGGATGCTCATCGTCACCAGGTTGCCGCTGGCGTCGTTCAGAGTCAGTATCTGCTTGACGAAAAATTGCGGAGTCGTTCCGTATACTCTTGTTTTATACGGATCGTCTTCCAGGCGTACCCGCATGACTTTCAACTTTAAGTCCGTCAGCTTCTCGTTCACTTCTCCTAGATAGCGGCTTTTTCGGCGTACCTCTTTGCTCTTCCGCAGCATCACGTCCAGATGTACCGAATGATATGCCTGCGCTATTTTGACGAAACGCTCCTGTTTGGGAATCTTCGGAGTAAACTTATAGGCGATCCAGCTTAGATAGGCAGGATCGACTTTGAGGATTTCGTGCAGGAAGTGTCCCCTGTATTTGCCGAAAAAGATGAGGTCGTCACCGTTGCTCTGCATTCTCTTCTCGTTGTAATCCATCAGGATGAGGCACCGTCGCGAATAATAAAACATGGTGCTTGCTATCCGCAGGGACTCGTTGATATCCGGAGATAAATCGTGTATATAGAGAATCGATTGCTTTTCGGGCAGGGGAGAGTAGAGCCAAAGGGAATAGTTGGCTTTCCCGGTCGGGGCAACACCACCAGATAAACCCCTGCCTCTTTAAAGGAGGCTCTGCCTCGGTTGTATTCATTCAGTTTGGCATACAATAAGGCTTGCTCGCTTTCGGAAATTCCCGGTAATTTTGGATTAGCCATAATTGTTCTCGCTTTTGGTATAATTCAAATATACTGATTTTCTTTCAGAAAAGCAAGCCTTGGCGGGAGTTTCTTCGAATAAAGCCTGTTGGTGAAGTTAACTCGTTTCCGATTCAGATTTGAATCAACCGCTGATTCGCATTAATAGCTAATAAAGCGAAAATAAAAATTAAGTCCGAAGATTATTCTTCTCATAACATCATAAGGTGTTCAGATCAATGACACAAAAAGAGAAAGGTAGTATTGTAGCAATAATTCATCGATTTACCTAGAAAATAAAGAATCTTTCAAAATCAGCACCCACATCTATACGAAAGACTTTGACTAATTATGCGGTAACCGCCAATCATTTATTAATAAATTCTTTCATCGTTTATTATAAACGTCCTCCAAGTTTATTATAAACTCTAATTTCGTTATTCCTGCAATAAACATCCATTTTAAGCAACAAAAAGGGCTGCAATTCCCATAAGGAATCGCAGCCCTTAGCTTGTATCAGACTATCCAACAAGCATTACCCGGAGTGGGAATGCCTGCAATCTGTTATTATATAATACTTATTATTGCTCATTTTTCGTCTATATTATCAATGTTATTGAATTTGCTTCCGGTTTACACTTACAAAGATACAACATTAAAAGCGGTTTGTCAAGTCCTCCATGCTTCTTTCATACATCTGATTACAAATCATACGGATTTGCGCCGAATGATAGTCAGTAGTATCTTGAATCATTTTTAAACAGTTTTGAATAATTAAAGAGACAGTAGGAAATGATTGTCTGATGATGGCAATGGGCCTGTTGTCTGTTCATTCATCGGGGACGCAAACTTTTCATTTCCTTTTTATGGCTGTCTGACTATAATCTTGTACTTTTGTATTCTTCTAATGATTGGAAATTCGGATGAAAGAACGAGATAAAAGAGTATTGGTCGGCATGAGTGGCGGTATAGACAGTACCGCTACCTGTCTGATGCTACAAGAGCAGGGATATGAAATAGTAGGAGTCACGATGCGTGTTTGGGGAGACGAGCCTCAGGATGCCCGCGAACTGGCTGCACGAATGGGAATTGAACATTATGTGGCTGACGAGCGTATACCTTTTAAGGAGACCATCGTGAAGAACTTTATCGATGAGTACAAGCAAGGACGTACCCCGAATCCGTGCGTGATGTGCAACCCCTTATTTAAATTCCGTGTACTGGCGGAATGGGCCGACAAGCTGGACTGCGCCTACATTGCGACCGGACATTACTCCCGGCTGGAAGAGCGGAGCGGGCACATCTATATTATAGCGGGAGATGATGATAAAAAAGATCAGTCCTACTTCCTATGGCGGCTGGGGCAGGATATACTGAAGCGGTGTATCTTCCCGTTGGGCGACTATACGAAAATAAAGGTGCGTGAGTACTTGGCGGAGAAAGGATATGAAGCTAAGTCTAAGGAAGGCGAAAGTATGGAAGTCTGTTTCATTCAGGGAGATTACCGTGATTTTCTGCGCGAGCAATGTCCGGAACTGGATACGGAGATCGGTCCGGGATGGTTTGTCAACTCCGAAGGAGTGAAGTTGGGACAGCATAAGGGAGCACCTTATTATACCATCGGTCAGCGGAAAGGACTGGAGATAGCCTTGGGAAAGCCCGCTTATGTGCTGAAAATCAATCCGCAGAAGAATACAGTGATGCTGGGAGATGCCGAACAACTGCAGACGGAATATATGCTGGCGGAACAAGACCGGATAGTAGATGAGCAAGAATTGTTCTCTTGTGAGAATCTTGCGGTGAGAATCCGTTACCGCAGCCGACCGATACCTTGTCGGGTGAAACGCCTCGAAGACGGACGCTTGTTGGTGCGTTTCCTTGAGACGGCTTCGGCTGTTGCCCCCGGTCAGTCTGCCGTGTTCTACGATGGACGGCGGGTACTTGGCGGTGCGTTTATCGCTTCGCAGCGGGGGATCGGACTGGTGATCATAGAGAATAAAGACGAATTGTAGAATAAAATAAATAGAGAGATTCAGATGAAAAGATTAGTATTAGCGGCATTGATCCTGACTACAGCGGTGGGAGCATCTGCTCAATTTACCTCTACCGATACCTTGAAATATCGGATCAGCCTCACAGATAAGGCTGCAACCACTTATTCCATCCAGCAACCGGAGGAGTTCCTTTCCAGAAAATCCATCGACCGCAGGTTGAGACAGAAGCTGGCTATCGACTCTACCGACTTGCCGGTATGCAAGAAGTATGTAGATGCCATACGAAAGAAAGGCGTCCATGTGCTTGTCACCGGAAAATGGGATAATTTCGTTACAGTCTCCTGCAATGACAGTATGCTGATCGATGAAATAGCCAAACTGCCTTTTGTCCGTTCCACCGAGAAAGTGTGGCAGGGAAAAGTGTCGGCAGTTACCAAAAGAGATTCGCTGATCAATGATCCGCAGCGTTCGGACAGCCTGTATGGGCCCGCTATCACTCAGATTGAAATAAGCCGAGCCAACCTTCTCCACGATGCCGGATTCAAGGGGCAGGGCATGACGATTGCCGTTATCGACGCCGGATTTCATAATGCGGACAGAATCGAAGCGATGAAGAATATCCGCATACTCGGAACACGCGACTTTGTGAACCCCGAAGCGGACATCTATGCCGAAAGCAACCACGGTATGTCAGTACTGTCTTGTATGGCAATGAATCAGCCGAATGTCATGGTCGGCACCGCACCGGAAGCCTCCTACTGGTTGCTTCGCAGTGAGGATGAGGCTTCTGAGCATTTGGTAGAGCAGGATTATTGGGCGGCAGCCATCGAATTTGCCGATAGTGTGGGCGTGGATGTTGTGAATACCTCACTGGGTTATTATACCTTTGACGACCCGACCAAGAACTATCGTTACCGTGACCTGAACGGACACTATGCACTGATGTCAAGGGAGGCTTCGAAGGCGGCAGATAAGGGTATGGTCCTCGTTTGCAGTGCCGGTAACTCTGGCAGCGGCTCATGGAAGAAAATCACTCCTCCGGGCGATGCCGAGAATGTACTGACTGTGGGTGCTATTGATAAGAAGAAGTTACTGGCCCCGTTCTCTTCTGTCGGCAATACTGCCGACGGACGTGTGAAACCGGATGTCGTAGCAGTCGGCCTCAAGGCGGATATAGTGGGCACAGACGGTAATCTTCGTCTGGCCAACGGAACCTCTTTCTCTTCTCCTATCATGTGCGGAATGGTAGCTTGCCTGTGGCAGGCCTGCCCGAAGTTGACCGCCAAAGAAGTGATCGAACTGGTGCGCAGCGTAGGCGACAGATCCGATTTTCCGGACAACATCTACGGTTATGGCATTCCGGATCTCTGGAAAGCATACCAAATGAGCAAAGAATAACGAACGGTCCGCTATTCTTCGTTGTTAGGCTATATCAAATTCGCATCTCATTATAGAAATGTGTCATTCATTTATCGTTAATTATGCCTATGGATTCTCTTTCCTACTAGAGCTAAACGCGCTTGTCCGGCGAAGTCTGGAGCAATGCCTGCCCGATGAATATTGATACAGAACTGAGCGATGTCCGTTCCAACACTACCGGACACTGCTATCTGGAGTTTGTGCAGAAAGACCCGCGCAGCAACAATCTCGTAGCCAAGGCACGGGGTATGATCTGGAGTAATATCTACCGCTTGCTGAAACCTTACTTTGAGGAAACTACCGGACAGTTATTTACTTCCGGCATCAAAGTCCTGGTGAAGGTAACAGTCCAGTTTCACGAACTCTACGGTTACAGTCTGACTGTTCTCGATATCGACCCTGCCTATACGCTGGGCGATATGGCCCGCCGTCGTCGTGAGATACTCATGCAACTCGAAGAAGAAGGAGTACTGACTTTGAATTGGAAATGCCGGTTCTTCCTCAACGTATAGCGGTCATTTCCCCACCGCAGCCGGATACGGAGATTTCTGTCATCAGTTGCAGCACAATTCTGGCGGATTCTTTCTATACCGAACTGTTTCCGGCGTTGATGCAGGGCAATCAGGTGGAAGAGTCCGTATTGGCTGCATTGGATCGCATCAATGACCGGGTGAACGAGTTTGATGTAGTGGTTATCATACGAGGCGGAGGGCGACTTCGGATTTATCCGGTTTTGATACGTACCTCTTGGCGGCCGCTTGTGCCCAGTTCCCGTTGCCCGTCATCACCGGTATCGGTCACGAGCGGGACGATACGGTGCTCGACTCTGTGGCACATACCCGGGTGAAGACTCCGACGGCTGCTGCCGAACTTCTGATTCACCGGATCACCGAATCGGCAGATCATCTGGAAGAGTTATCCGCCCGTCTGCAACAAGGGGCGTATGCCCTGCTCGAACAGGAAGGACGGAGGCTGGGAATGATTCAGACCCGCATCCCGAACCTTGTTCACCGAAAACTTACAGATGCCCGCTTTGCCTTGCTGGCAGCCGGAAAAGACTTGGCGCAAGCCACTCAGACCCTGTTGTCCCGTCATCGTCACCGGCTGGAACTTTTGCGGCAACGTGTGGCGGATGCTTCTCCCGACAAACTGCTGAGTCGTGGATATAGCATCACGCTGAAAGACGGAAAAGCGGTCACGGATGCCGCTTCGCTGAACCCCGGAGACCAGTTGGTGACCCGTCTGGCTAAAGGAAGTTTCACTTCCGAAGTCCGGCACCGATGAGGACACCCCTCGGCACCGATAAGAGACATCCGCCCCACCGGGCATTATTATTCATCTTAAATACAATAAATATGGCAGCTAAAAAAGAAACATACTCCCAGGCAATGGAGCGTCTTGAAAAGATAGTCCGTCAGATAGACAACAACGAACTGGATATCGACACTTTGAGCGAAAAAATAAAAGAAGCCAATGAAATTATTGCCTTTTGCACCGAGAAACTGACAAAAGCGGATCGAGAAGTCGAAAAATTGTTGCAAGAAAGGCGGCAGTCTGAATAATAAAAGTTATTTTTGCGAATCAAAGCGTAAAATAAACTAATACATAACGATATGAAAGAAATAGACTGGGCGAATCTGTCGTTCGGATACATGAAGACAGATTACAATGTGAGAATCAATTTCCGTAACGGCGTATGGGGCGAACTGGAAGTCAGCAGTGATGAACATCTCAATCTGCACATGGCAGCTACTTGTCTGCACTATGGTCAGGAAGCTTTTGAAGGTTTGAAGGCTTTCCGCGGCAAAGACGGTAAAGTACGTATCTTCCGTCTGGAAGAAAATGCGGCACGTCTGCAATCTACTTGTCAGGGCATTCTGATGGCCGAACTGCCGACCGAACGTTTCAAGGAAGCGATTCTGAAAGTTGTAAAGCTGAACGAACGTTTCATTCCGCCTTATGAAACCGGTGCTTCTCTATACATTCGTCCGTTACTGATCGGAACAAGTGCCCAGGTAGGCGTACATCCTGCCGAAGAATATATGTTCGTGGTATTTGTAACTCCGGTAGGGCCTTACTTCAAAGGTGGTTTCTCTACCAATCCGTATGTGATTATCCGCGAGTTCGACCGTGCCGCTCCTCATGGAACGGGTATCTACAAGGTAGGCGGTAACTATGCGGCCAGTCTGCGTGCCAACAAGAAAGCGCACGATCTGGGCTATTCCTGCGAGTTTTATCTGGATGCAAAAGAAAAGAAATATATCGACGAGTGTGGCGCAGCGAACTTCTTCGGAATTAAAGATAATACGTACATTACTCCGAAATCATCTTCTATCCTGCCTTCGATCACCAACAAGAGTCTGATGCAGTTGGCAGAAGATATGGGCATCAAGGTAGAACGCCGTCCGATACCGGAAGAAGAACTGGAAACGTTTGAAGAAGCGGGCGCTTGCGGTACGGCTGCGGTAATCAGCCCGATTCAGCGTATTGATGACCTGGAGAACGGAAAGTCATATGTTATCTCTAAGGACGGCAAGCCGGGACCGGTCTGCACGAAACTGTATAATAAGTTGCGTGGCATTCAGTACGGTGACGAACCGGATACACATGGTTGGGTGACGATTGTGGAATAATTGATCTTTAAGTATAATCTCTTTTAATTGCGTAATTACTATGTTGAAACAAAATTCAGAGTTGCGTGCTCAAGCACGTGAAGCCCTTCGTGGAAAGTGGCCTATGGCAGCCGTTGCTGCTCTTATTTATTCGGCTATCGCCGGTGGTTTGTCTTCCATTCCTTTTATTGGATGGATCGGGTCTTTGTTGGTCGGACTGCCTGTTGCATACGGCTTTGCTATTTTGATGCTGGCTGTATTCAGAGGAGCGGAAGAGGTTGATTTGGGAGTGTTGTTCGCAGGATTTCAGGAATATAGTCGTATCTTGACTACTAAACTGCTGCAGGCTGTTTATACTTTCCTGTGGTCATTGCTGTTGCTGATTCCGGGTATCATTAAGCATTATTCTTATGCGATGACGGACTATATTCTGAAAGACGAACCTGAATTGTGTAACAATGCTGCCATTGAAAGAAGTATGGCAATGATGGAAGGCAACAAGATGAAATTGTTCCTGCTTGATTTGAGCTTCATCGGTTGGGCTATCCTTTGCCTCTTTACTTTCGGTATCGGATTCTTCGTTTTGCAACCCTACGTGCAAGTATCTCATGCTGCTTTCTATGAAGATTTGAAAGCTCAGCAGGGTGGTATTAATATCAATGTAGAAGTGACTGTCGAAAGTTGATAAGCGAATAAATATCATTCTATAGAATGGAGTACGGAGCAATCTGTACTCCATTTATTTTGTAGTTTACGCCAAAAGTAAGTACCTTTGCGTCCTAATCAGTAATGAGATGGGAAAGAATAAATTAGAGAAGTTTGCCGATATGGCGAGTTACCCGCACGTGTTCGAATATCCTTATTCGGCGGTGGATAATGTGCCTTTGACATGAAGGGAAAATGGCATCAGGAGTTTTCGGAAATGATCATCCTATTGTGCTCGAACTGGGCTGCGGACGGGGTGAATATACCGTCGGACTGGGCCGGATGTTTCCCGATAAGAACTTTATAGCAGTTGATATCAAGGGTTCCAGAATGTGGACAGGCGCCACGGAGTCCTTGCAGGCAGGAATGAAGAATGTCGCTTTCCTGCGTACAAATATCGAGATTATCGAACGCTTTTTGCAGCAGGTGAAGTCAGTGAAATCTGGCTGACCTTCTCCGATCCGCAGATGAAAAAGGCTACTAAGCGTCTGACTTCCACTTACTTCATGGAGCGCTACCGTAAATTCCTGAAACCGGATGGAATCATCCATCTGAAAACCGACAGTAACTTTATGTTCACCTATACAAAGTACATGATAGAAGCCAATCAGTTTCCTGTCGAGTTTATCACCGAAGATTTGTATCATTGGATTTGGTAGACGATATCCTGAGTATTAAGACTTACTATGAACAACAATGGCTCGATCGTGGTTTAAATATCAAATATATCAAGTTCCGCCTTCCGCAAGAGGGAGTTTTGCAGGAACCGGATGTGGAAATAGAACTTGATCCGTACCGTAGCTACAACCGTAGCAAGCGGAGCGGACTGCAAACGAGCAAATGATAAGTAATAAGTAACAAGTAATAAGTAACAAGTAATAAATAGTAATTGGGTGGAACTATCAATTTTCCACTCTCAATTCTGAACTAATTATGACTCTTTATCCGAAATTAATATTGGATGCGCTGGCAACGGTGCGTTATCCCGGTACGGGAAAGAATCTGGTGGAAGCGGAGATGGTCGCCGATAATCTCCGTATTGATGGCATGGCGGTTAGCTTTTCATTGATATTTGAAAAGCCGACCGATCCGTTCATGAAATCAATGTTGAAGGCTGCTGAAACGGCTATCCATACGTATGTATCACCGGATGTGCAGGTAACTATTACAACGGAAAGCAAGCAGGCAGCCCGTCCGGAAGTGGGCAAACTGCTTCCGCAAGTAAAGAATATAATCGGTATTTCTTCCGGTAAGGGAGGGGTAGGTAAATCTACCGTATCCGCAAATTTGGCGGTGGCTTTGGCTAAGTTGGGCTACAAGGTCGGCTTGCTTGATGCTGATATTTTCGGTCCTTCCATGCCGAAGATGTTCCAGGTGGAAGATGCCCGTCCGTATGCGGAAAAGATCGATGGACGTGACTTGATTATTCCGGTAGAGAAATACGGTGTAAAACTGCTTTCTATCGGTTTCTTCGTTGATCCGGATCAGGCTACACTCTGGCGTGGCGGTATGGCGAGCAACGCATTGAAGCAGCTGATTGGCGATGCCGACTGGGGTGATCTTGATTATTTCCTGATTGACCTTCCTCCCGGCACAAGTGACATTCATCTGACTGTTGTCCAGACGTTGGCAATGACGGGGGCAATTGTTGTTAGTACTCCGCAGGCGGTAGCGCTGGCGGATGCCCGCAAGGGAATCAATATGTTTACGAATGATAAAGTGAATGTGCCTATTTTAGGACTGGTTGAGAATATGGCTTGGTTTACGCCTGCCGAACTGCCGGAGAATAAGTACTATATCTTTGGTAAGGAAGGAGCCAAGAAACTGGCGGAAGAAATGAATGTGCCTCTGCTAGGTCAGATTCCTATTGTACAAAGTATCTGCGAAGGTGGGGACAATGGTACTCCGGTGGCGCTGGATGAAGATACGGTAACCGGTCGCGCTTTCTTGTCATTGGCTGCCAGCGTAGTTCGTCAGGTAGATCGCCGGAATGTGGAGATGGCTCCGACTAAGATTGTAGAGATGCACAAATAAGTGCTCTTATTTACTTTAAATATAAAACCTCCCGATGATGTTACTTTTGTCTGTCATCGGGAGGTTGTTTTATCTTATGGTATATATTGGTATAGCTTGTTGCTACCTTGCGATTGGTGATTCTACTTTTCCAATGCTTTCATCAATTGTTCTTTCATGGTATCCACTCCGGGGAATCCGGTCTGTTTATAAGTGATGTTTCCTTCTTTGTCAATAACAAAGTAAGTAGGAACGCCCCGGATACTGAACTTCTCGCGCAGATAGCTCCACTGTTCATCCGTCACACGGAAATGTTCTCCGTGAATGTCAGGAATCATGTTTCTCCAGGTTCCCAGCGGAGACGTTTCACCTGTGATGTAAAGGTAGATGATGTCTTTGTCTTTCAGTTCTTTTTTCATCGGGAGAATCTGTTTGTTGGCAGACCGGCATGGACCACACCAAGTTGCCCAAAAGTCAACTAACAGCGTATGTCCCCGGAATTTGGAGATAATGGAGGGGAATAAATCTTCATTCGATACTTCTCCTGTCTCATTAACGGTGAATCCTGTTTTCTTCTTGTTGATTTCTATTTGTTTCAGCAGGTCGTTGTTCATAGCCAGAGCCATGTCGTTGTATGCTGCGGGCATCGTTGCCAGTTCTGCCTTTTGCTTATCGTTAAGTGGATTGAGATCTCTCATGGAGACTCCAATCATCTGTGCCTTCAGATTTTGTATTAAGTAACTGGCAGCTGTATGATAACTCAGGCTCTTAAGAATCTTATCATCTATACCTATACGGCGTATGATGTCAAACAGTATCGGGTATCTGCTGTTGTAACAGGCTTTAGGTGAAAGGATATACGTGAAGTCCTGAAGACTTTCATAATATCCTTGCGGAATATCAATCTTAGTCTCGGCATAGTATTTATTTGCTTTTTCTCCTTCCAGCCCATTCGTCATGATATGAGCTAATTTCAAGTTCCTTTCTGTTTCGATAATCTTTAGTGCGGCAGACAATTCGAGGTCTGTATTAATAATCTCCTTATATGCAGGGCTTCCTTTCGACTGTGTGATTTGTTTTCTGAACTCAGGGAGTCGGGCAAGTATTTGAACTTTATATTCTTCAGCTGTTTTACCATTCAGCTTTTTAATCTGTTGTTGGTATTCTTCATAACTATTGCCTTCAGTGAAACTGAAACTCATAGGATGATCTGCCAGCTCTTGCTGTACTCCGGCTAAATATCCTCCGTAATAGATTTCTTTTCCGTATGGCTTTTCTGCTTGACGGAGATGTGACTGCTTGCGGGCATTTTCGCGAAGATTGATAACGACCGAAGTGGTTTCCCCCGGTGCTAATAAGTAGCTGACAGCTCCAAAAGGAAACCTGATCATGCATGGGGTGACCATGAAGACATTCATCTCATGATAAAACGTTCCGTCATCCTGAATGCGGATTTTTCCTTCCTGAGCTTCGTCTCTTATTACATCTTGAAAATAAAGACTGCCTTTGTTGGGCATCCCTTTTTGGTAGTCAAGGATTCTTCCTTTGAGGACCGCTTTGGCGTATTTAACAACAGGTTCGGGCAGCATCGTTTTATGGTCTGCTTTGGTGACTGTTACGTCTTTAGGCAGTCTGAACTTGCTGAATGTTTTCTTGTCCAGCTGTATGCCCCATATCTTATATGCTCCCTCAAAGTCTCCTTCAGAGAAATCCAGGCAAGTCACGTTTTGAGGGATGGGTGGGAAAGTTAATTGGAATTCGGCTTCACCGGATTCGGGCATCCAGAACTCTTTGTCCAGTGTAATGCCGATTCCCTTTCGGACAGGGTATAGGTTGCCATTATTGTCTTTTAGTACACTGCCGGTTGCGATCTTTATCCAGTATTTGGGCCGATAGAAAGCTTTGATATACACAGTGGTGACTGTGTCACTCATGACAATTTTGTCTACCTCTATACTTGAGGAACTCTGAGCTAAAAAGGGAGGACGTTCTACGATTCTGTCTTTAGCTTGTGCCATACAAAGTATGCTTACCAGCAAACTTATCATTAATGCGAATCTTTTCATACGATTAGGCTTTTATCTCCAACAAATGTAATCATATTATTGTAATAATCTATGCAAAAACAGAAAAAGGAGTGGAATCGCTTACGATTGCTCCTTTTTTCTGTTATTTATTTGTTAGGGGAATAATGATATTTCCGGTTTTGCTTATTGAAGTCGGAATGTAATAGGGAATGTATATTCTACGGCAACGGCTTGTCCGTTCTGTTTTCCCGGTTCCCACTTAGGCATACCCCGCACTACACGAATCGCTTCAGCGTCCAACCATGCCGACGCACCTTTTAATATTTTTATATTCGACACGTTACCGTCTTTTCCGATGACAATCTGGACCAGCACTTTTCCTTGTTCCTTATTTTGCTGGGCCATAGTCGGATATTTTATATTTTTGGCTAAATAGCGCATTAATCCTTCCTGTCCTCCGGGAAATTTAGGCATCTCGTCTACGACTTTGAAAGTTGGTTCATTATTGGGGGTGGCTTCTTTAGGACCATAGCCCACCACTACGACCTCTTCAAACTTTTCTATTGCTACTGCTTCGGGTGTTTCTGCCGTTTTTGCAGGTTCCGGACCGGACAGACGGAAAGTTACAGGAACCGTAAATCTTACGTTCACAGCTTGTCCTCTTTGCTTGCCGGGTTTCCAATTAGGCATGGCAGCAATCACTCGTTCAGCTTCCTTGTCAAGATAGGGGTCTACGCCCCGAACTGTTTTAACGTCAGAAATGCTACCGTCTTTTTTGACTACGAACATCACAATCACACGTCCTTGTTTTCCATTTTCATGAGCTGTTGCCGGATATTTGATATTCTTGGCGAGATATTCCATCAGTGCTGATTGTCCACCGGGGAAGTCGGGCATTTCTTCTACAACTTCAAATACGACAGAATCGTTTACAGTAGCACTTTTAACGGGTGCCGGAGGGGGAGGAGGAGCTACCTCTTTTGTTTTCTGCGTTCCTTTTTTATCCTGTAATGTCGCTACTCCCGTCATTCCATCGGGAAGTTCCGGACCATTGGCGAGTTCGGTTTGCGAAACACCTTGTACTTCGGGTGTTGTCATCATTTCTTTGGCAAATTCTTTCGTTGTACGAGCTACTACTTCGATGTTGCTGATAATCATCAACAGGGCAGCTAAGGGAAGGAACATCAGATATTTTGTCCTTCCTATTTTTTTGGTTCTTCGTTTATTCATCATTTTGATACGATTTTTAAGTGGTAAAACATTGAAACTATTAGATAAATTTGCTGCAGCCTTGTGATGTGCCAGTCCCAGCAAGTGGTACTGGTATGATTTACTATCATGTCCCGTCTCTAATACCCGGTGATCTGCCATGTATTCCAGATTACCTCTGACTTCCCGTTTCATCAGCCAGACGAAGGGATTGAACCAGCAGAAAGTACACATGATCTCACTGACGAGTACATCTGCTGAGTGATATTGGCGGGCATGAGTCTCTTCATGCGTGATTATTTCGCTGATCTCGGATTCTGTATGCGATTCCGGATGTATGAATATCCAGTGGAAGAAGGAAAAGGGTCCTGTACCTTTCTTCAATATGTGTACACGTGATCCTTGTATCGTGCTTTTCGGGCATAGGAAATGCAATCGTATGATACTGCCCAGCTGGATCAGGAAGCGTAGGGCAAGAAGTAATACACCGGTCCAGTAGATAAATCCCAGAATTTGTGGGATTAGCTCCTGCCAGTTGGCCGTTGTTTCCTGTGGTGCCTCGATGATTTGCTCCGGAAGTATGATCGTAGCATAAAGATCTGCCATTGCCACCATCGGCTCCTGCTCCTTTATCCACTCTTGAATATTCAGTAAGGGATAGAGCAGAGAGATGCCAAAGAAGCATAACAGAGCGGTCCGTCGCCAGTGGAAGAAGGTGTCTTTATGAAAAAACAACCGATAGAAAGCGTAGAACAATGCGATGGCTACGTTTATCTTTAAGAAATAGGCAAGTTCCGGAGTCATATCGATAAAGTTTCAGTTTATTTTTCTTTTCCTTTCTCTATCAGGTCGATAATGTCCTTAAGGTCATCCGTAGATATCTTCTGGTCCTTTGCAAAGAAAGAAACCATTTCCTTATAAGAGTTCTCGAAATAGTTGCGGACAACTCCACTCATGAAGTGGCGTTTGTATTCATTTTCACGAATAGCGGGAGTATACTGATAGGTGTTTCCTATATGTTTCGATTTAACGTATCCTTTCCGTTCGAGATTTTTCACGATGGACGCAACGGTAGTATAAGGTGGTGCCGGTTGCGGAAACTTAGATACGATGTCCTTTACGAAACAGTCTTGTAACTCCCAAATGTAGATCATTACTTCTTCTTCTTGTATAGTTAACTTTTCCATGGAGATGATGTTTAATTACGATTCTTTCGCAAAGCTACGAATATTTCGTAATTAAGCAATAGCTAGTCGGTTAAATATTGTAAATGCCCGTTTGAAATAGGATGATTGGCGGGTAAAAGCCCCTTCTCGTAAGCATGAAAATAATGTGGATAAACGTTATTTTCATCCAAATAAGCAATCTTTAGGACATTTAGGTGAACAAAATGCCTTTCGTGGCTTTTTTATATAAAATAAATGAAATACTTTTGTAGAGTATAAAACGTATGTTAATAAAAGGAGAGTGCGTTTCAGCACAAGGCAAAGCTTGAAAGATTCCCCGTACTCGATAATGAAGCTATTAACTATGCAGCCCGGAGGGAGGAGGGAGGCAAACTAAAAAAATGACTGATATGAAAAAAGGTTTGATTTTTGTGCTGTTTGCACTTGTTTCTATCGTTTCTTATTCTCAGATTTCCTGGAATGCTAAGGTAGGTATGAACATGAGTAATTTCACAGGAGACGCTGATACGGACATGAGAGTAGGTTTTAATGTTGGAGTGGGAATGGAGTATCAGTTTACTGATATGTGGTCTATTCAGCCTTCATTGATGTTTACTCAGAAAGGTGCTAAACTGGGTGATATCAAGGCTAATCCGATGTATCTGGAACTGCCGGTAATGGCTGCTGCAAGATTTGCTGTGGTAGACGGACAAAATGTAGTTGTAAAAGCCGGTCCGTATCTGGCATGTGGTATTGCCGGTAAATACAAGATAGCTGGCGTTAAAAGTGATTTCTTTGGTGATGATGCAGCGAAAAGATTTGATTTTGGTCTAGGTATGGGTGTTGCTTATGAAATCAATCGGTTCTTTGTTGACTTATCCGGTGAATTCGGATTAGTTAAGATGTACGATGGTGACGGCTCTCCTAAGAACATCAACTTCTCTATCGGAGTAGGTTACAAATTCTAATTGAATTATATTCTCTTTATAATACCATTCATAAAGTCCTCTGCCCAATAGATGGAGCGGAGGACTTTTTCATTTCCTCCCATAAAGAAACTTCTCTTCCTATAAAGAAAAACGATGTATACTTCCGAAGAAGCACACATCGTACTAAACTCTCTCTCTTAATTGTCTCAATCGGTCATCTGTTTGGCCAGATTCTCTTTTTCTTTCAGTTCTTTATATCTCTCTATGGCGTGTTTCCGGCTCATCAGTATTTGCCAGCGGTATACCCAGCAAGTGGTGAGGAAATAAATGCCTGCTTGTATCCACAAAGCTTTGTATTCAAAGGCGACTTCGCTTAAGGTAGCTCCCATATTATTGATCTTCACAAAGCCATTGATGCCGAATGTGGACGGGAAAATGTAAGAAACATATTTCCAGAACGGAGGAATGGCAGCTCCCGGCCACGAAATACCGGAAATAAACAGCAACGGTACGGAGGTGAATACAAAAATCAGCATACAGGTTTCCCGGTTGCGAATGGCGATGGAGGTGGTCATTGCAAAGAAAATGCAGGCTGCCAGATAGGGGGCGACGAATAATACTAGTGAACCGGGTTGCCCGATCTGGTTGAGGCTGAATAGTCTTGGCACGATATGCAGCACGTAAAATGATACCAGTACGTACACAAGGAAGTAACTTAGCCCCTTGCCAAGTACAATTCGCAACGTTCCGTTATAATGCCGGTTGATGGGTACAAGGTCTTTAAACCGGTTGTTTTCCCGGGCAGTTCCTGCTGCCAGTCCGATTCCGAGCAATAGCGTCTGCTGTATGATCAGCACCAATACGGCAGGAATCAGGAAAGCGGCAAAACCCGCTGTAGGATTAAAGATGGAAATCTCTTCATATTCTATCGGATAACTGGTGATTTCGTCCTGTCGCTCGGTCGTGTTCCCGCTACGCGCGATCTTTATATCTTTATTCATATCCAGTGATACGGCCGTATTGGCGATCAGCATGGATTTATAGTACAGCAATCCGCTCATGTCGCAATAGATGCTGACTTGCGTCTGTTTCCCTTTGGCGATGTTGTCGCTGAAATCAGATGGGATATAGATGATGCCGTATGCAAGCCGGTTCTTCAGCATTTGCTTGGCTTCTTCCATATCGGCACAGTAGGCAACAATCTGAATGTCCGGTGTGGCATCCACCTTCCGGAGATATTCGCGGCTCAGGGATGAATGAGAGTCATCGACTACAACGGCCGGAACTTCTCGTACCACTTCATTGTCATAGATAAAGCTGTACAGTAACGGATAGCCCAGTGGGACGAGGATAAAGAAAATCAGTACCCCCTGGTCGCGGAAAGTTGTCTGAAACTCGCGCTTCCAGATATAAAACAGGTCGTTGATGCCTTGGGCTATCTTGTCTTTAAATTTTATATCTTTCATCAGGGTATGTATTTATAGTAAACCAATGCTTCTTTCAAGCGGTGAACCACAAAGAAGGGAAGCATCATGAATATTAATAATGCCATATAGTTGGACCATGAGTAAGCCATGCTGTATCCGTTGAGCGCCTGATCTACATAAATCAGGAAATAATGACGTAACGGAAACAGGTTGCTCAGAGCCTGCAAAACAGGATTCATTGCCATCACCGGAAAAGAAAAACCGGAGATGGAGAATGAAATCACTCCCCACAAGGAGGCAAAACTTAATCCGAGGCGGAGTGTAGGCAGTGTACCTATCATGACGATGCCGCAACACTGGGATGCCAATACAAGGCAGAGCGTGGCGAATATCATCGGGAAGATGCCACTGTTGCAGGGGAAATGCAGAAAACCATACAGGTATACATTATAGAATATCCCCATTATGAAAAAGACCACCGTATGCGGAAGCAGTTTGCCTGCCAAAGCAATGTAAATGGAATTGTTACTCATTCGCAACCACTCACGGGCAGTGCGGTCTTTGATTTCTACACCGATAGAATAAACGGTGACCATGAAGATGAGCAGCATGAGTACTCCCGGTATCAGTGTATTGCAGAGGTATACCGAATAGTTCAGCCACGGATTGTTCAGTGGATGCGTGTCAATCACGATCGGTTGCAGGAAGCCCATAGCCTGATCTTCCGTAGCCCCTTTGGCGTACAGTACGCTCCTTGCCGCAGAGCCGGCGGTGAGTTCTCCCATCATTTTCATGTCTCTGAATAGTAAAGAACCCGCAATCAGATAGGAGTAATTGGTGTAGAAAGAGATTTTGGGCTGCCGTTGGCTTTGTGCCTCTGCCGACAAGCCTTTCGGGATATAGAAGAAACCGTAGATCTTGCCTTCCTGCACAGCGATACGCGCATCCGTCACATTGCTGTAATGAGCTACGACACCTGTTTGCGAGAAAGCATCCAGATTGCGGACAATGTTGCGTGAAGTAGACGAGTCGTCCATGTCTACCACGCCCGCCGGAAGATTCTGCGGAAGTCCCGAATCCATCAGGGTCGTGAAAAATAGGTAGCAGAACAATGGAGCGATGACCATGCAAAAGAGATAGAGCGGGCGTGATACTAACCGCCTGCACTCCCTCTGCATGACTTGCCATAAGGCTACATATTTCTTCTTTCTCTCTTTCATGATTATTTGTTAATGATAACGGACATACCCGGACGAAGATTTTCCACTTTTTCCATCGGAGAAGCTTTGACTTCAAATGTCTTCAGGTCGAACTGACCGGTAGTTTTGGTTGCTTTCCAGGCGGCGTAAGTACCTAAGTCTTTCAGATAGTATACTTTGAGTCTGACTGTTTTATTATCCAGCGCGGGAACAACAGCTTCAAATTCTGCTCCCATAGTCAGGTTTTTGAGCAAGTCTTCGCGTACGTTGAAAGTCACCCACATATCATTGAGTTCGGCTATGTTCATGATAGGAGCACCTGTGCCTACCAGTTCGCCTACTTTCGGGAAAATCTCGGAAACTTCTCCGGCAGCCGGAGCAATCAGATAGGTTTCCTTAATGTAAGATTCTACTTCGGCAACAGCTCCTTTGGCACGGTTCACCAACGCTTCGGCAGCCATCTTGTCTTCACGTTCCGCACCGTTCTTTGCCATAGTATATTGTGCTTTGGCAGCTTTCTCAGTAGCGATGGCAGCGTCGCGTTGTGCGGTTACTTCGTCCAACTTTTGTGCGGGCATCACTCCTTGTTCATACAGGTTCTTGACTCTCTTGTATGATTTCTCGGCAATTGTAACACCGGCCTGAGCTTTCTGCCACATTTCATAGGCTGCCTGAATCTGTTCCTCACGTGCACCTTTGATTGCTTTTTCGTTTTGTGCCTGAGCGGCAGCTTCGGCGGCACGTGCCTGCTCCATTTTAGCCACTACATCGGGGGCTTCCAGAATAGCCAGTGTATCTCCGGCATTTACGCTTTGTCCTTCTTTCACACGAAATTCCAGTATACGTCCCGGAACTTTGCTTGAAACGCGGTATTCGGTAACTTCAGCCTGCCCCTGAATAATTTCAGGACCTTTGCGGAGCATGAAAAAGCCAACGACTGCAACGATTGCAATAACTCCCAGTAAAGTAAGAAATGCAAGCAGCATATTGCTGTTTTGTGATTTTATAGGTGCCATATTATTGATGAATTATAAATTACGAATAATAAATTGATTGAATACCTCAGTCTTTAATTGTCAATAGTCAACTGTCCATTATTTCAGCGTTCCCAAAGACTTCTTCAGATAAATCTCCGTCAGCTTCACGTCGATTTGTGCGTCAATCTTTTCCGATTGGGCGGACAGCCATGCCGTTTGTGCTTCCAGGACATTGCTGGTGGCAATGACCCCTTCTTTGAAGCCTAAGGTGGCATAACGGAGATTTTCGTCAGCCTTTTCCATATTCTTGGTTGCCATTACCAGTTTTTTGCTGGCTTCCTTTACTTTAAAAGCGGATTGGTTAACTTGCAATTCGATCTTTTCTCTCGCATCCTGAAGCTGATATTGTGCGATTCGTGCTTCTGCCTTGGCGGCTTTGGTCTTGTAAATGCCTTCCCCCCAATGCCAGATAGGTATCTGTACCATAACGCCCACATTCCACATTCCTTTGAATTTATTCTCAAAGCTGTTGAATACGGAAGGATTGGTCACCATATAATTTCCCATCAACGCAATGGACGGAAGATGTTCGGCGCGGGTAACATTTATTTTCTGTTTATAAATCTGAGTAGCTAGTTCAAGACTGCGTATCTCCGGACGGTTGGCGTAAGCGGTGGACATGTCGAAGTGGGTCTCTGGTGTGAGCAGTGGAATGTCCTCCATATTTTCGTCTGCCAACGTGATAGGAGAGCTGAGATCAATGCCACATAGTTGACACAACAACATTCGGGCCAGGCTTAATCCGTCTTCCACTTTAGTCAGTGTCATTTCCGCTTCGTTGACTTTCACACGTACGGACAAACCGTCGGCTTTTGTGGCAACTCCTTCGGCAATCATCTTTTCCACATCGCTGTCCAGCTGCTGCAAAAGTTTGAGATAGCCTTCGGCCAGTTTCTTCTTGTTCACTAAGGATATGACTTGCCAGTAAGCCTGGTCAGTGCTCATGATAACCTCCTGCATGCCTCCTTGATGTTGCTGTTGCGCTAATTCTTCGGCATACTTTGTGATTTTATTATATGCACGGATTTTGCCGCCCATGTATAATGGCTGTGTCAGCGTGATGGCACCTGCATATACATTTCTTGTATCTGTGCGGAGCGCATCCACCAGTGAGTTTCCTGCCTGGTCGAGGGCGGGCAAGGCAGCTCCTAACTTTTCACTTAAAGAAGCGATAAGCGGTCTCAACTCCGGGTGTGCGGTAGCAATCTCTGTAGCCGTCTGTTGTATCGGACCGGCCAAATTGGTCCCCAATCCCGAAAGCGCCGCTTTCTGGTCATTGTTCAATAATGAAAATTCTTTTTGATTTCTCATGTAAGTTCCCGTAGCCGAGAAACTGGGCAGGTAGTTGGTAAATGCAGCTTTGTGCTGATAATGAGCGGCATTTATTTTTTCATTGCTTATCAACAGATCTTTGTTGTTGGCAAGAGCTAATGCGCGGCAACTATCTAGGCTTAGGAAGCTTTGCGCTTTACTATAAAAGTCAGGCTCAACAGAATTGTCAGAAGAAATAGTTTTTCATCGCATCTTACATATTAATAAGGTGATACTTCTTTTAAATAACCCCGTTATCATATAAATTGTTTATTGAAATAGTTCATTTTTTTGTACTTGTTGACTTAAACAATAATTGCATAAACAACGATGCAAATGTATGTGCTTTCTGTGAAAACGCAAAATGAATTAGCTTTTTTTAAATGCTTCTCTTTGGAAAATATGCTATACTTGCATTTTGAAACATGATAAACATACTATAATGTTATTAAATCTGACAGAAGAACAAATCACTCAACTCGCTCCGGACGCTGCGTCTGTCAAAGCAGGAAAAGGGCTGGCGAACCGGACTAAGTGGGTACTTCTGGAGCATAGTGACCGCGCCATCTGGGGACACTGCCAAGGAAGTGGAAAACGCCTTATCAAACAGTAGTTGATACAAAGAATATTGCATTCAAATGTTCTTGTCCCAGCCGTAAGTTTCCGTGTAAACATGGGTTGGGGCTTTTATTTATGTATGCTTCCATGCTGATCTTTTCAAGGAAGCGGAGGAACCGGACTGGGTAACGGCATGGCTCTCCAAACGTGAAGAGAAGGCGGAGAAGAAAGAGCAGAAAGAGAAATCGGAAACTCCGGTGGATGAAGCGGCACAGGCCAAGAGGCAGGCCGTGCGCCATCAGAAGGTATTGGCTGGAATTGATGATCTTCAGATCTGGATGAAAGACTTGCTCCGCAACGGGCTGCTGAATATCCCGGAAAGAGCACATACACTATTTGAACCCATATCCCGCAGGATGATTGATGCACAGGCCGGCGGATTGGCGGGCAGGTTACGATCGCTACAGGAAATCAATTACTATACAGACAGTTGGAAATATGAGCTTACCGACAAATTGAGTAAACTGTATCTTCTGACAGAAAGTTATAAGAATCTGGATTCTCTTTCTGCTGAGTGGCAAACGGAAATCCGTACTCAGGTTGGATATCCGCAGGCGAAGGAAGAAGTGATGTCCGGCGTACCGGTGACAGACCAATGGATCGTTTTGCATACCAGAAGCCGGAAAATAAATGAGCTGCGGACAGAAACTTTCTGGTTGTACGGGAAGTCCAGTCACCGTATGGCCCTCTATTTAAACTTTCTGGCTCCCGGAGCGTTGCCGGAATTTAATCTGGTTCCCGGCGGTGTCTATGAAGGAGAGTTGTATTTTTATCAGGGTGTTGGTGCCTTGCGTGCCCTGCCCAAAAACATGAAATGGCTGGATAGTACCTTTCTGCCTTCATTGTGTGCCGACATACCGGTTGCCATGCAATCTTACAGAGCAGTTATACAGACTCATCCGTTTGCGGAGGAAGTTCCTCTCTTGGTGGACAATGTCAGACTGGTAACAAGCGGAAATACGCACTATCTACAGGATGCCGGAGGCGTGGCTGTTCCGGTGCATATTGAAGAGACTGCACGTGTTGATATACTGGCTATAACAGGCGGAAAACCCTTCTCGGCTTTTTTGCTGGCAGACGCCGTTTCCTGTGAATTGAAAACAATCTGGTATCAATCTGAATTTTATTTTTGGAAAGATGAACTTAACTGATCATATCATCAATGTGGCATTGCTTGGCACTGCCACCCGTGAACTGATAACGACTGATTTTCCGGAAGAGTTGCAAGAAACCCTCCGCGACATTCAGGCGAAAGCAGAGGATGCGGAAGCTCTCTTCTATCAGCAGTCCGCTTTGGGCTTTGCCTTTGCACGTGCCGGAGTGGAGGCCCAATCCATTGCAGGAGTTACAAATGTGACAGAAGCTCCGGAAGAAGACAAACCTTACTTCCTCCGTGAAGTGGGAGAGTTGCTTACTTCCCTGTATCTCAATAAAAATCAGTATCTTTTGCTGTATGCTTATCGGAGAGCTGCCGACAAAGGAAAATTGATCCCTCCTGCCTATCTGCAAACTTTATTGCGAAGAGCTTTTGACCGGAATAATCCCTACAGGTATGAGGAACAGCACTGGCTGTCTCTGCTGACAGGGCAAAGAGGACGTTGGCTTCTTCCGCAAATGGGATTTCCCGTATGGGGAGAATCCGGTAATGAAACTTGGGAAACTGCCTCTCACGAAGAACGGAAACGAATGTTGACTAACCTGCGGAAAAATAGTCCGGAGCAGGGGCTTGCCTTATTGCAGACCGAACTGAAGAATGAGTCGGCTGCCCATCGGGATGAACTGATTCAGTGTTTGCGGTGGGGGTTGAGTAAATCAGACGAAGCATTCCTGCAAGAGATCGTGGCGACCGACCGGAGCAGTAATGTCAAAGAAACGGCCCGGCGATTATTGTGTAGCCTGCCGGACTCCGAACTGGTGAAAATATACGAAGAATTATTGCGGGGGAAATTACATTTCAATTTCCTTTTGGGATGGTCGTATGATAAGATTGAATTTACCCCTGAAATGAAGAAACTGGGACTTGAAGAGGTGAGTTCCAATAAAACGAGAAGGATGATCGTTTCTTGTTACGCCAGTTGGCGGAACGTGTTCCATTAAGTTTCTGGAGTGAGTTTTATGACTGTCCGCCGGAGAAGGCTGCCAGCAAACTGGCGAAGAACCCTCCTTTTCAGAAACTGTTCGACCTGTCGAAACCGATCCTGAATTTCAGCGACTCCGGTTGGGCATATCATACCTTGAAGGAGAATGCGGATGAAAAAATGGCGGACGCGTTGATGGGTTTATTGCCTTCCTCCCAACGTGAGGAAATAGCTTTTCAGTCAGAGAGAGGCGGCTATATTCCGGATAGCTGGTTCAACGAAGACGGCACTGGATGGGGAATGAAATTCTCCACCCGTGTATTCCAGCGGATGCTTCGGAATAATTACTATCTCCCTAAGGAGACAGCCGAACGACTGGCATTATACTTCCCGTCCGAGATGAGAAAACCCATCGAACAGACAGCGCTTTCAATGGCCGCACAAGAGAATAATACCTCCACCCGTTTTTCCCGGTTGATGATGGAATACATGGATTTGAAGCAGAGAATAGATACCTTATTAAATAATGACTAATAAAAACAGAAAGAAGATATGAGCACTTTATTAAGACAACATGCTGAACAGCAATTTGCAGAAGAACTTCACGAGTTGAAACAGAATGAAACAAATCCCGTTCCGGAGAATTGGGAGATGTCTCCGCAGTCAGTGGTTACCTACCTGATGGGCGGTAAATTGAAAAACGGATTTGAAGTTGCTCCTAAATATATAGGTAACCGTCGTCTGATGGAAATAGCTGTGGCAACCCTTGTCACCGACCGTGCGCTACTGCTTTACGGACTGCCCGGAACTGCGAAAAGCTGGGTGAGCGAGCATATTGCCGCTGCTATTTCCGGTGATTCCACTTTAATAGTGCAGGGGACGGCCGGCACCGGTGAAGAAGCGATCCGTTATGGGTGGAACTATGCCCGTTTGCTGGCGGAAGGTCCGAGTGTGGGGGCATTGGTGCAAACTCCGGTAATGAAAGCTATGCAGGAAGGTAAGATAGGCCGTATTGAGGAGCTGACACGCATCGGTTCCGATGTGCAGGATACACTGATCACCATTCTTTCTGAAAAGACATTGCCCATCCCGGAGCTGAATACAGAAGTACAGGCAATCCGCGGTTTCAATATCATCGCTACTGCTAATAATCGGGATAAGGGAGTCAATGATCTGTCAAGCGCCTTGAAACGCCGTTTCAATACGGTCATTCTTCCCTTGCCGGATTCTATTGATGAAGAAATAGATATTGTGCGCCGACGGGTAGAGAGCTTTGAGAAAGTAATGCAGCTCCCGGCTGAAAAGCCTGCTCTGGAGGAGATTCGCCGTGTCGTTACTATCTTCCGTGAACTTCGTCAGGGCGCCACTGCCGACGGTAAGACGAAACTGAAGACTCCGAGCGGAACGCTTAGCACAGCGGAGGCTATTTCGGTGGTAAACAATGGACTGGCGATGGCAGGTTATTTCGGTGACGGAGAAATTCATGCCGAAGATCTCGTATCCGGTATTTTGGGTGCAGTGGTCAAAGACCCTGTACAGGATAAAGTCGTTTGGCAGGAATATATGGAAACGGTCGTGAAGAATCGGGACGGCTGGAAAGATATTTACCGTGCTTCAAGGGATATGATTTAAAAAGAAAGGAAGAAATGGCTATTCATTTACTAGGCATCAGGCATCACGGTCCCGGCTCGTGCCGCAATGTGCTGAACTACTTGCAGGAACTGCAACCGGATCTGATTCTGGTAGAAGGTCCGGCAGAAGCCGAAGCGCTGCTGGCCTGTGTGGAAAATCCGCAGATGACGCCTCCGGTAGCTTTGCTGGCATACCAGCCGGACGAGCCTCAGAATGCAGTGTTCTACCCTTTTGCGGAGTTCTCGCCCGAGTGGCAGGCGATGCGTTATGCCGTACAGAACCGGATACCTTTCCGCTTTTTCGACTTACCTCTGATCTATTCGCTGGCTCTTCGGGCACAAAAGACCTCTGAACAGGAGACGGAAACGACCGCTGAAGTCGCAGAAGCCGGCGACCCGTTCGACTGGCTGGCTCATGCCGCAGGATTTACTGATGGTGAATCCTGGTGGGAAACTATGATTGAACACCGGCAAGAACCTGCCGATATTTTTCAGGCGGTACAAGAGGCTGTGACTGCTCTTCGGGAAGAACTTCCGGGGCACACCTCTCCGCGTGACCTGATACGTGAAGCGTGGATGCGTAAAATGATACGTGCGGCACAGAAGGAGAATTTCGAACGCATTGTCGTCGTCTGTGGTGCATGGCATGTACCCGCACTGGACGATATGCCCAAAGTAAAGGACGATAATGAACTACTGAAGGGACTTCCCAAAGTAAAGGTAGAATGTACATGGATTCCGTGGACGTATGACCGGCTTGCTTTCCGCAGCGGGTACGGTGCGGGAATCGAATCTCCGGGCTGGTATCATTATCTCTGGCATCATCCGGAGGATGATGGCACGCTTTGGGTGAGCCGGATCGCCTCTCTGTTGCGGCAGAAGAATATGGATATCTCGGTAGCCCATGTTATTGAAACCGTCCGTCTGGCACAGGTGACGGCTGCTTTGAGAGATCTGCCTTATCCTTCTCTGAATGAATATAACGAAGCTGTCACTACGGTGATGGGCTTCGGAGATGATATTTTGTTGCAGATTATCAAAGAAGAACTGATCATCAGCAACCGCTTGGGAAGTGTACCTGATGACGTTCCCAAAGTACCTCTGCTGGTAGACGTGGAGAAAATACAGAAACGTCTGCGTGTTCCGTTCACCGCCGAGATCAAAGAACTGATATTAGACCTCCGCAAGCCGAATGATCTGGAGCGAAGTATCTTCTTCCATCGCCTGCAACTGCTGGGCATCGACTGGACTATCCTCGGACGGATAGACGGGAAAGGTACTTTCAAGGAAAAATGGACCTTGTATCACAAACCGGAACAAATCATCCAAATCATTGAACGGGCTATCTGGGGAAACACGGTGATGGAAGCTACGCAGAAATATCTGTTGAAACAGATGGCGGAGATTCAGCATATCCCGGAACTGACAGCTTTGTTGAGTACGGTCCTCCCCGCCGATCTTCCGGCGCTGGTAGAAGCGATGACCGTACAGTTGGACCGTCTTTCGGCTGCTTCTACCGATATTCTGGAAATGATGGAGGCGGTCCCCGATCTGGTGAATATCGTCCGTTACGGAAACGTGCGTGATCTTGATTTCTCGAAGGTCGGTGATATGCTCGAAGCCATGATTGCCCGTATTCTTGCGGGTGGTGTATTGGTGTGTATCAATATCGATGAAGAGGCAGCCGGTGATCTTCTGAATAAATTGGTTGCCACGGACTATGCGCTCTCCATTCTGAATCGGGAAGAACTGAACCTGATGTGGCGCAATTTCATCGGTCAGGTACGTTCTTCTGCCAATGTGCATCCGTTGTTGTCCGGTTATGCTACCCGTCTGCTGAATGACAAAGGGGAAATCTCCGCAGAGGAGATGGAGACGACACTTAGTTTTATTCTTCTGTTGGCAATGCTCCGGCAGATATGGCATACTGGTTCGAAGGCTTTTTGCGTTCATCCGGTTCGATCCTGTTGCTGGACGACCGTCTCTGGAATTTGGTGAATAACTGGGTATGTTCGCAGGACAAAGAAACATTTATGGAATTGTTGCCTGTATTGAGGCGTACTTTCAGCGAATTTACCTCTGCCGAACGCCGTAAGCTGGGTGAGAAAGCCCGTCGTACGGATTCTACGGGCACATCATCTGCCGTAGGAGCTTCGGTAACGGAGAATGAGTGTCTGAATCGGGAAGAAGCAAAGAAGGTAATCCCCGTGATTCGTCAATTATTGGGACTGGAAACAAAGTAAAGGAAAGAAGATGGAAGAAGAATTACTGAAAAGGTGGCGTCTGATACTGGGCGGCGATGAGGCTGACGGTACAGGCGTGACATTGAATCTGGAAGAACAGCGGATAGACCATTCTCTGGAAGCTGTATATGATAGTGACAGAAGAGGGGGGCTGGGTTCCTCGGCTCCCAAAGTAAGCCGATGGCTTGGAGATATCCGTGAGTTCTTTCCGCAGACAGTGGTACAAGTGATTCAGCGGGATGCTATAAAACGTCTGAATCTGACCAGTCTGCTTACCGAAAAAGAAATGCTGGAAACGGTCGTCCCCGATGTTCATCTGGTTGCCACCCTGATGTCGTTAAGCCGGGTGATTCCTGAAAAGAATAAGGAGATGGCACGCCAGGTAGTCCGCAAGGTGGTTGAGGAGTTGCTTCGCAAACTGTCGGCTCCTACGCAACAGGCGGTAACCGGTGCTTTGAACCGTTCCAGCCGTCGCAGGAACCCGCGTTACAATGAGATAGATTGGAAAACGACCATTACCAAGAACCTGAAAAACTACCAACCGGACTATAAGACGATTATTCCCGAAATCCGTATTGGTTATGGGCGTAAACGGAAAGCGATGAAAGACATTATCCTGTGTCTGGATCAAAGCGGTTCTATGGGGACGTCGGTCATTTATTCCGGCATATTCGGTTCTGTGTTGGCATCCATTCCGGCGGTATCTACCCGTATGGTGGTTTTTGATACGGCAGTCGTTGATCTGACGGATGATTTGCAAGATCCCGTGGATCTGCTTTTCGGGGTACAGCTCGGGGAGGAACCGATATAGCCCGTGCGCTGACTTATTGTCAGGGAGTCATTACCCGTCCGCAGGACACGGTGATGGTGTTGGTGACTGACCTTTACGAAGGAGGAGACTCAGAGAAATGAGAAAGAAATTTGTCTCGTTGGTCAATAGCGGTGTGCAGTTGATTGTCCTTCCGGCGTTGAACGATGACGGTGCTCCGTCCTACGACAAGGGGCATGCTGAATTTCTCGCTTCCATAGGAGTGCCGACATTTGCCTGTACTCCGGATAAGTTTCCGGACCTTATGGCGGCTGCTTTGAGTAAACAGGACATTGGAATGTGGGTTTCTCAGAATGTAAAGAGTGAATGACAACTATTGGATAGAAAAAAGAAGGCTGTCCCTCATAGCGAAGGACAGCCTTTCTTAGCTTATATAAATGTAAGGGGATTGCTAATTACAGAGCACCTACTTCTTTCAAAGCAGCGTTTGTTCCGTGAACAGCTTTTGCGCTGGCAGCAAACTTAGCTTTTTCGTCAGCGTTCAGATCCAGTTCAACGATCTTTTCGATACCGTTCTTGCCAAGGATTACAGGAACACCGATGCAAATGTCTGATTCACCGTATTCTCCCTCCAGATATACTGAACAAGGGATCATCTTCTTTTGGTCGTGAAGGATAGATTCAACTACGAATGCTCCTGCTGCACCCGGTGCATACCATGCAGAAGTACCCAGCAACTTAGTCAGAGTAGCACCACCCACCATAGTAGCAGCAGCCACTTCGTTCAGTTTTTCTTCAGAGATGAAGTTAGTTACAGGCATACCTTTGTAAGTAGCGAAGCGAGTCAAAGGAATCATAGTAGTATCACCGTGACCACCGATAACCATACCTTCTACTTCGTTGGCGTTGCAGCCCAAAGCCTGAGACAAGAAATATTTGAAACGAGAGCTGTCCAGTGCGCCACCCATACCGATGATGCGGTTCTTCGGCAAGCCCAGAGCTTTCAATGACAGGTAAGTCATTGTATCCATCGGGTTAGAGATAACAACAAGGATTGCATTGGGAGAATATTTCAAGATGTTTTCTGCCACTGATTTAACGATACCAGCGTTTACACCGATCAGTTCTTCGCGAGTCATACCCGGTTTACGAGGAATACCTGAAGTAATTACAACAACGTCAGAGTTAGCAGTCTGAGCATAGTCGTTAGTGCAGCCTACTACAGTTGTGTCGAAACCCAACAGTTGAGCTGTCTGCATCATATCCATTGCTTTACCTTCTGAAACGCCTTCTTTAACGTCCAGCATTACTACTTCGTCTGCTACTTCATTGAAAGCAAGTACATTTGCACATGTAGCACCTACGTTACCTGCGCCTACTACGGTTACTTTTGACATAATACTATATATTTAAAAAGTTGATAATTTATTTCATGCTTTTTAGCGCGACAAAATTACAACGATAATCCTAATTAAAGAAATTTTTCCGTAATAATTTTCGTTAAAGAAAATGCCCAAGACTATGTTACTCTGTTACGAAATGATTACTTTTGTGCCCGTTATCGATTAACAATTGGAACTATGAACAAAAAAAGCCTTCTTATTGCAGCTGTAGCTGTTTTGGTGATAGCGATTATCGGCATCACTTATTTGTTGTTTACTGAAAAGAAAGCCAATCGCGAGCTGGTACAGGAATTTCAGTTGGATAAGGAAGATTTGGAGAATGAATATAGCCAGTTTGTGCAAAAGTATGATGAGTTAAAGTTTACGGTAACTAATGACTCTCTCGCACTGTTGCTGGAGCAGGAACAATTGAAAACTCAACGATTGCTCGAAGAACTCCGTACCGTGAAAAGCTCGAATGCAACGGAAATCCGTCGTTTGAAAAAGGAGCTTGCCACTTTGCGTAAGATATTGGTAGGCTACGTCAATCAAATAGACTCACTGGACAGAATCAATAAGCGCCAGCAACAGGTGATTGCAGACGTTACGCAGAAATACAACACTGCTTCACAGCAAATCAGTACACTTTCCAAAGAAAAGGAGAATCTGGATAAGAAGGTGACACTGGCTGCCCAGCCTCGATGTGACCAATATCCGTATCGAACCGCGCAATAAACGGGGGAAGGTTGCAAAGAAAGTGAAAGACATCGTGAAGCTGGCTATCAGCTTTACAGTCGTGAAGAATATTACGGCAGAGAATGGCGAACGTACCATCTATATACGTATCACCAAACCGGATAATGACGCACTGACCAAGAGTGCATCCAACACTTTCTCTTACGAAAACCGTACACTGACTTACTCCATCAAAAAGTATATCGAATACAACGGTGAGGAACAGAACGTGAATGTATTCTGGGATGTGGAAGAGTTTTTGTATGCCGGAAACTATCGTTTGGATATCTTCGAGGGCGGAAATCTGATCGGCTCTCAGAAGTTTACGCTGGACTAACCGATATAAATTCAAGAAAAAAATGCGCCAATAAGCAGTAAAAGGCTTTTTGGCGCATTTTTCTATTAGAAAAAGGTTAACTTTGTGAAAACTAATAGAATAATACGTATGAAAAAGCACTTGACTCAGCTACTGCTATCATTACTGTTTCTGGTGGTGACAGCCATGACTTGCGATGAACAGGATTTGGCTGAACCGATAGACATCTCCTGTACTTTGAAAGAAGTGGAGTTATATCATTGGGATAATGCAGGTGAGAAACCTAAGGAGGCTCTTGATAACAAAGTTCTCAAAGAAGCTTATATGATGGAGATTCGTTTGCTGACAGATGCGGGGGAAAAAGATCCGGAATCTTATGACGCTGATCATTATCTTCGCCATGTATTATCGGATGGCATCAAAAAGATTCAGATATTTACGGAAACAGCTTTTAATGAAGAATTTCCCGCAGGAGCAGAAGTCACTTCCTGCTTTTATGACTATCCAAAGACGTTTGTTAAAGATCAGCAGACAGATTATACTGTTAATGGAGGGGTTATATCCATGATAGATGAAGTAAACAAGATATATAAGGCGTTATTGACCATTCCCCAATCAGGCGGAGAGTTCCGTTTTCGTGTAGTGCTGACAATGGAAAGCGGTGAAACGGTTGAACGGCTGAGCGATCCGGTTACTTTCTATTAAATCTGCTGTCTATGAAGAAAGTACATTTATTAGCCATGCTATTGTTTACTGCATGTGTTGTGCCTGTATCGCAGGCGCAGGAACCTGTTTCTTAAAGATCCATCTACCAAGAATAAGTTGCTACAGTTAGACTTGGATGTGGGAACCTGTTTTGACCTGGCTTATCGGGGAAGGGAAATATGTACACTGCAATGTCGGACCGGAAATCTGTGTTTCCTGCTATCAACCTTCGTTTGCAACATTTCTTTTCGCGTAAATGGGGATGGTATACGAATATCCGTTTGGGGATTCCCGTGAAATATAGGCGGGATTGTTATACTGAATTAGTCCATGCAGTCGAAGCGAATTACTATGTGAATAATCTCATACCGGGAACGCAAAACCGGACGTTAATCCCTGTCTGGATTTTGGTGTTGCTTATCGCTTTGAAAATTCCCATTGGGCTTTTTATCCTCGTTTGGGGATTGGTGTGAATAGCATTTCCTATCAGCGTGTTTGTGCGGAACTAAAGAAAAAGGAGGAAATGAATTATATAAGATAGAGTATAGAGGGGATGATGAAAGTAACTATGGTAGTAGAGTATCGATGCTTTTATTCTTTCGGCAGGTATTACCGCCAACTATAAGCTCAGTCGAAATTGTTTTTACTGTTGAATGTCAATTATATACAGCCATTGGGGAGATTTACTTATCGTAAATATGTAACAGACCTTTATACGGAGAAAAGGTGGAGAGGAGTCTATAAAAGTTCTACATTCGCCCGTGATCTGAATGTAAGTGTCGGATTCGGATTCCTTATCTGGGAAGAAAGACTAATAAAAATCATCGCATAGAGAAAGAACCAGGCAGCTGATGGAACAGAAACGGAAAACATACGGGTTGTTTCGGGAAATAAGTAGCCATTTAATCATTTCTTTGCAATGATGAGCGAATAGAATTTAGCCTTTATACAAAGTTTGAAAAAAAAACTCTGCCATTCACAACAATTGGATTAACATTCTTATGATATACTTACGTGTCAGCTAGTCTCTCTAAAAATAAAACTATAAATTGCTGTCATCTGTCACTTTGTTGGGTATAATATCTTGAATATGAGTGATTAATGAGGTGACGCAGTAGGTGACGGCAGTGTGACGGCAAATTTTGCTGTCACACTGCCTTGTTTTCAATGGTTCCTTATGGTCTGTTTGTAGTTCTATATAGAGCTTTTAGTTTCTCCGTTTGAAACTTTTGTTTCTTCAGCTTGGAACTAAAGTTTCATCGGCTTGAAACTAAAGTTTCAAAGCTTGAAACCAAAGTTTCGGACGCTTGAAAACATTGGTTCCAGCGTATGGAAACTAGTTATACTAGAGTGTATGATGTCAAAAGTCAATAGTAGCGAGTTCAGTGTAGTCGATGTGCGTGTGACGGCAATAGTTGTCATCACCGTGCCGTCACCTGTTGCCGTCACAGCGTTAAGCATTGACTATGAGTGTGTTATTTGTGTTTTTGTGATGGGTGACAGCAATAATTGGATAAACAATACATAGAGAGAGAAGCCGGTTGATACATCTATTATGATAGGATTTATCAGATTGATAATCGTTTAAGAGCTTTTTAGGTGCCTTAACGACAAAACAAGTGGCTGATTGTGTTATATTCCCTAAGTAACCAAATAAAAATAACAAGATTATGAAACAGAAAAGAGCTAAAATTGGATTTACCGGATGTGCCAAAGCGTATATCCGGAGTTTGCAGGAAGAAGGGCGCTATTCTACGGCACATGTGTATAAGAATGCGGTTCTTTCATTTACGAGATTTCATGGCAGTACGTATATTGCATTCGAGCAGATCACTCGCGAGTCTTTGCGACGTTACGGACAATACCTGTACGATTGCAAACTGAAACTCAATACGATCTCTACCTATATGCGAATGCTGCGCTGTATTTACAATCGTGGTGTGGAAGCTGGTATCGCCCGTTTTATCCCCCGATTGTTTCGTGATGTATATACCGGTGTGGATGTCCGGCAGAAAAAGGCAATGCCCGTAAAGGAACTGCATACACTTCTTTATAAAACACCCCAGTCTAAGTACTTGCGGCGTACTCAGGAGATTGCCCGACTGATGTTCCAGTTCTGCGGAATGCCTTTTGCGGATTTTGCGCATTTGGAAAAGTCGGCATTGGCACAAGGGGTATTGAGATATAACCGTATCAAGACAGGCACTTCGGTTAGTCTTGAGGTGCTGGAGTCATCTCTGCCAACGATCAGTAAACTTCGCAATAATGACCCTGTTCGGGAAGATGGAACGAATTATTTATTCAGTATTCTGAGAGGGAATAAAAGCCCAAAAGGTGAAAGCATGTATAAAGAATACCAGTCGGCGCTTCGTCGGTTCAATAATCAGCTGAAAAGTCTTTCAAGGGAACTTCACTTAAAGTCGGCTGTCACCTCATATACCATCCGCCATTCTTGGGCAACGAATGCCAAATACCAGGGTATACCTATTGAAATGATCAGTGAATCATTGGGACACAAATCTATTAAGACGACTCAAATCTACCTGAAAGGTTTTGAACTGGAAAAGAGAACAGAAGCAAATCGGTTGAATTGTTTTTACGTTGAAAACTGCAATAATTAGAATAGAATATAATCAGAGTGCTGGATATTAGTGTGTTATCATGTCTATTACTTCTTAGGTAACGGAAATAAATACGACGCAAAGATATATAAAAAGAATCTCATATCCCAAACTTATTATACATTATTTTATTTCTCTGACTTAAGAAAATAAAATAACGCTATGAGAACACGAATACCACTGACTTCATGTTCCGAACCCTTATTGTTTGTCATCCGACAAAATCTCCTTCATAACCCTTTTATACAGTGCTTCTCGCAAAGGCCGCTGCCTTTTTCGCTTCTTTCCTATGTGTAAAGTCCGGTAATGGACTTCCGTTACCTAAGAAGTAATAGATAAATGTAAGTAGTAAATTGTGACACGCAATTCAAACAACAAGCTCATTTTGCATGCCTTCTATTTACTTTGGTTCTGAATTTATCCATTGGGATATATGCTTGTAAAGGTACACACAGTGACAAAATAAAGAGAATGAACATTGCTTCGATGTGGGCAATGTCTTAAAAAGGGTTTTAGTTTACTTATTTAAAAGTAAAAGAAGAAATGGAAAGTTTATGGAAAGTCTGGTTCTCCAGAAGGAGAAAGGTGTATGTTCGGATAGCCCGTCAATATGGTTCCACTCCGTGGCGGGTGTATTATTTAGGACATGGAGGCAGGTGCAGGTCGCTCAAAGACATGCAGATATTGGAAGCGTTACAGCGGCAGGAGTTATTTCGCATATTTACCCTTGGTGATAATTGACTGAAAAATACTTGAACATATTTAATTATGTGTCCGACAGAAATATGAATAATTATAAAATATGGGGTGAGATGTTTTTCTAAAAAGGTTACTGTGAAGTACCCGAACGGGGATAAACCCTTTATAGCATGTGTATGTTTCCCACAACATGCTTATTGCTTATATAAACGGAGTCTCTTGGATGCCCGTTTTATATAATTGTTTGTTTTTGTTTAAGTACATTCTGTCCTGGTGAGGAAGGATGTACTTTTTTATGCCCGAAGGTCCGGAATCAGATAGTTACGAAGGTCCGGTCGGAAGATCAGCGCCTTCCGTCCGCTCCCCACATCATCTTGCTGCGGAGGGTATCGAAGAAAATATGATTGAACCGTTTCACTACTTTTATACTGTAGTCTGCCCGGCGAATGGTCAGCTGAGTTGTCTCCTTGCACGTTTCGCTGCTGCCGTCGATGGCAACGAGGAAGTTATGGCTGCGGCTTTCCACGTCCAGCGTGATTTCCCAGTCGTCACGAATGACGATAGGACGGACGTTGAGGCTGTGCGGAGCTACCGGGGTAATGGCGATCGTATTGGAATGAGGAACGATGATCGGGCCGCCTACGCTTAATGAATATGCAGTAGAGCCGGTAGGAGTGGCAATCACCAGTCCGTCTGCCTGATAAGTATTCAGATAAGCACCGTTGATCGCAGTGCGGATGCTGATCATGGAAGAACTGTCCCGCTTGAGCACCGCAATTTCGTTGAGGGCATAAGGCGATTCCTGGAGATTTCTGTCATTGCAGATAAGCTGCAATACACTTCGTTCCTCCACACTGTATCTGCCTGCCTGAATCTCTTCGAAAGTCACCTCCATCTCTTCGGGTGAAACATCGGCAAGAAATCCCAGTCGCCCTGTGTTGATGCCAAGAATGGGGATTTGTTTTCTACCCACCCGGCGGGCAGCTTTCAGAAATGTGCCGTCACCTCCGATGCTGATAACCATATCGGCTGTGAAGTCGTTGCCTTCGAGCAGGGCATCGACAGGCACTTCCATTTTTAAATCTGCCGTCAGGAACTGGTAAAACTCCCGGCACATACAGATTTCCGCTCCCTGCTTCTTGAGAAGCTCGAACAGTCTGAGTGCATGCAAAGACTTTTTAGGCTGATACGTATTTCCGAAAATGGCAAATTTCATAAGCTGTTTCATTAGTTTCGGTTGCAAAATTGGCATTTTTTCTTGGATTTCTACTTTAAATAACCAAAAAAGAACTGAGAATGCGTTTCGTATTATTAGGCAACTAATAATAATATTTGTATTTTTGCGGCAAATATTGCGTAAAACTATGACTAAATTAAGTGTAAACATAAACAAGGTTGCTACATTGAGAAATGCACGCGGAGGGGATACCCCCAATGTGGTGAAGGTAGCACTTGATTGTGAAGCTTTCGGGGCTGACGGTATTACTGTTCATCCCCGTCCCGACGAACGCCACATCCGCCGGGCAGATGTATATGATCTGCGTCCGTTGTTGCGGACCGAATTCAATATCGAGGGCTACCCGTCGCCGGAGTTTATAGACCTGGTATTGAAAGTGAAACCTCATCAGGTGACGCTGGTTCCTGACGATCCTTCGCAGATTACTTCCAACTCCGGTTGGGATACAAAAGCAAATCTGGAATTTCTGTCGGAAGTTCTCGATCAGTTCAACAGCGCAGGCATCCGTACTTCCGTCTTTGTTGCCGCCGATCCGGAGATGGTGGAATATGCGGCAAAAGCAGGTGCCGACCGTGTGGAACTTTATACGGAACCCTATGCTACGGCATATCCGAAGAATCCGGAAGCGGCTGTTGCCCCATTTGTGGAAGCAGCCAAAACAGCCCGCAAGCTGGGCATCGGCTTGAACGCCGGACACGACTTGAGTCTTGTGAATTTAAACTATTTCTATAAAAACATTCCTTGGGTGGACGAAGTATCCATAGGTCATGCCTTGATCAGCGACGCATTGTATCTGGGACTGGAACGTACTATTCAGGAATATAAAAACTGTCTACGCTAATGAATGTATTGATGTTATTGGCCCAGGGTGCCATGAATATGGCCGACTCGCTGGCAACTGCCAACCCGGTGCTGACTCCGGTCAGCGCTCCCGAGATGAATATGCTTGATATGGCTATCAAGGGTGGTTGGATTATGATTGTACTGGGTGTACTGTCTGTAGTCTGTTTCTACATCTTATTTGAACGTAACTATATGATCCGTAAAGCGGGAAAAGAAGACCCGATGTTCATGGAACGGATCAAGGATTATATCCATAGCGGTGAAATCAAAGCGGCTATCCAGTATTGCCGCACGATGAACACTCCTTCGGCACGCATGATTGAAAAAGGAATCAGCCGTCTGGGACGTCCATCAACGATGTGCAGGTAGCCATCGAGAATGTCGGTAATCTGGAAGTTGCCAAACTGGAAAAAGGCCTGACCGTCATGGCAACAATCTCCGGTGGTGCTCCGATGCTCGGATTCCTCGGTACGGTGACCGGTATGGTACGCGCATTCTACGAAATGGCGAATGCGGGAAGCGGAAACATCGATATAACCTTGCTTTCCGGCGGTATCTACGAAGCCATGATCACCACCGTAGGCGGTCTGATCGTGGGTATCATCGCCATGTTTGCTTACAACTACCTGGTGATGCTGGTAGACCGTGTAGTAAACAAAATGGAAGCTCGTACGATGGAATTTATGGATCTCTTGAACGAGCCTGCCCAAAAGTAACCCTGAGACGTTAATCACTATCATTAACCACTAATCAATAATAAAGTGGGATTAAAAAGAAGAAATAGAGTATCGCCCAATTTCAGTATGGCATCCATGACGGACGTCATCTTTCTGCTGCTGATATTCTTTATGATTACCTCTACGGTGGTGTCGCCCAATGCCATAAAGGTGTTGTTGCCGCAAGGCAAACAACAGACTTCGGCCAAACCGCTGACAAGAGTCGTGATCGATAAAGACCTGAACTTCTACGCTGCTTTCGGCAATGAGAAGGAAAAGCCGCTGTCGTTGGACGAACTGACTCCGTTCCTGCAAGGTTGCGCGGAGAAAGAACCGGAGATGTATGTGGCATTGTATGCAGATGAGTCGGTGCCTTACCGTGAAATCGTGCGGGTGCTGAACATTGCGAATGAGAATCATTTTAAAATGGTGCTGGCTACACGCCCGCCGGAAAACAAATAAAGTAAGTAGTTGCTACTTAACTACTAAAAAAAAGAAACAATTATGGACGACAGAAGAAAAAGGGTGAATTCGTCGGCGCTGGGTGCACTGTTGGTACACGTGGCAGTGATAGCTCTTTTGATTCTGGTGAGCTTTACGGTTCCCCAGCCGGATGAAGACGCAGGCGGCGTACCTGTGATGCTGGGAAATGTGGAGTCTGCCCGAGGCTTTGACGACCCTTCGCTGGTGGACGTGGATATACTGCCCGAAGAACCGGAAGCACCTGCACCTGCGGAAACGCAGCCGGAACTGCCCTCGGAACAGGATCTGCTGACACAGACCGAAGAAGAAACGGTAGTGCTGAAACCGAAAACGGAACCTAAAAAGGAGACCGTGAAACCCAAAGAGGTAGTGAAACCCAAAGAACCGGTGAAGAAACCCGAAAAGACAGAGGCGGAGAAAGCTGCCGAAGCGAAACGTCTTGCCGAAGAAAAAGCGGAACGTGAACGGAAAGCCGCCGAAGAAGCTGCGAAGAAAAAGGTTGCCAACGCTTTCGGAAAGGGAGCGCAGATGGGAGGCAGCAAAGGTACTTCCGCCAGCGGCACGGGAACAGAAGGCAGCAAGGACGGCAATTCATCCACCGGAGCGAAGACCGGAACCGGAGGTTACGGAACATTTGACCTTGGCGGACGTTCTTTAGGTACGGGCAGTCTGCCAAAGCCTGCCTATAATGTGCCCGAAGAAGGACGTGTGGTAGTCAATATCACCGTCAATCCGGCGGGAGTAGTCATTGGAACCAGTATCAATCCTCAAACGAATACCGTGAACTCCACCCTGCGGAAGGCAGCGGAAGACGCGGCAAAGAAGGCTCGCTTCAACACCGTGGAAGGACCGAACAACCAGACTGGAACCATCACTTATTATTTTAACCTGAGATAGTATCACTAATCAAAAATATAGGATTATGGGAACTGTATATGCTTTTTTTGCAGATGGCTTTGAAGAAATAGAAGCCTTTACTGCTGTCGACACTTTGAGACGTGCCGGACTGAATGTGCAAATCGTATCTGTCACTCCGGATGAAATTGTAATGGGCGCTCACGATGTGTCATTGCTCTGTGATATAAACTTTGAAAACTGCGATTTTTTTGATGCCGATCTGCTGTTGTTGCCGGGAGGAATGCCGGGAGCAGCTACGCTCGACAAGCATGAAGGACTGCGTAAACTGCTTCTTGACTTTGCTGCCAAAGGAAAACCGATCGCAGCGATCTGTGCGGCTCCGATGGTATTGGGCAAATTAGGTTTGCTGAAAGGTCGGAAAGCAACTTGCTACCCCAGCTTTGAACAATATCTGGAAGGTGCGGAATGTGTCAGTGAACCCGTAGTTCGGGACGGAAATATCATCACAGGTATGGGACCGGGCGCTGCTATGGAGTTTGCTCTGACCATCGTAGATCTGTTGGTCGGCAAAGAAAAAGTAGACGAACTGGTAGAAGCGATGTGTGTAAAACGCTAAGCTGTCTATGAAACAATCTGTGATTATTGTCGCCGGTGGAAAGGGCTTGCGAATGGGAAGCGATCTTCCCAAACAATTTCTTCCTGTCGGTGGCAAACCTGTGCTGATGCGTACGCTGGAAGCATTCCGCAAGTACGATGCGATGCTTCAGATTATTCTGGTACTTCCCCGTGAACAGCAGGACTTTTGGAAACAGCTTTGCGAAGAACATCATTTTTCGGTGGAACATCTTGTGGCAGATGGCGGCGAGACCCGTTTTCATTCGGTGAAGAACGGGCTGGCACTTGTGCAGGCTCCCGGCTTGGTAGGGGTGCACGACGGAGTTCGTCCGTTTGTAACCCTAGAAGTGATTCGCCGGTGTTACAAGCTGGCGGAGCAATATAAAGCAGTGATTCCGGTGGTGGATGTAGTCGAAACGCTGCGCCATCTGACGGATGCCGGAAGCGAAACGGTGAGCCGTACTGAATATAAGTTAGTGCAGACTCCTCAGGTCTTTGAGGTGGAGCTGCTGAAACAGGCTTATGGACAGGAGTTTACTCCGTTCTTTACGGACGATGCTTCGGTGGTCGAAGCAATGGGTGTACCCGTACATCTGGCAGAAGGTAATCGTGAAAACATAAAAATAACAACTCCCTTTGACCTGAAGATCGGGAGTACTCTCTTGTAAATGTTCGATTTAACCACACGCGACATCAAATTTATCTCCGGTGTAGGGCCTCAGAAGGCCGCAGTATTGAACAAGGAGTTGGAAATCTACTCGTTGTACGATCTGATTTATTATTTTCCTTATAAATATGTTGACCGGAGCCGCATCTATTACATTCACGAAATAGATGGCAATATGCCGTATATCCAGCTGAAAGGAGAGATTCTCGGCTTCGAGACGGTAGGCGAAGGGCGGCAACGGCGGCTGACGGCCCATTTCTCCGATGGAACGGGAATCGTCGACCTGGTGTGGTTTCAAGGCATCAAATATATATTAGGTAAGTATAAACTTCACGAAGAATACATCATCTTCGGTAAGCCTACTGTGTTTAACGGGCGTATCAATGTGGCACATCCCGACATCGATAAGCCGGATGATCTGAAACTTTCTTCCGTCGGACTGCAACCTTATTATAATACGACGGAGAAAATGAAACGGAGTTTTCTCAATTCGCATGCGATTGAGAAGATGATGGCTACGGTGATCCAGCAGATACAGGAACCCCTGCCGGAAACGCTTTCTCCCAAAATCCTGTCGGACCATCATCTGATGCCTCTGACGGAGGCACTCCGGAATATCCATTTCCCGACGAATCCCGATTCGCTGCGCAGGGCTCAGTATCGTCTTAAATTCGAAGAACTATTCTACGTGCAGCTGAATATCCTCCGCTATGCGAAAGACCGCCAAAGACGATATCGTGGATATATCTTTGAACGGGTAGGGGATGTTTTCAATACTTTCTATTCGCAGAACCTTCCTTTTCAGTTGACGGGTGCACAGAAACGGGTACTGAAAGAAATAAGGAATGATGTGGGAAGCGGGCGGCAGATGAACCGTCTGCTTCAAGGGGACGTGGGTAGCGGTAAAACCCTGGTAGCGTTGATGAGCATGCTGCTTGCACTGGACAACGGTTTTCAAGCGTGCATGATGGCTCCCACCGAAATTTTGGCGAACCAGCATTACGAGACAATCAAGGAACTGCTTTTCGGTATGGATATCCGTGTCGAACTGCTGACCGGATCTATCAAAGGAAAGAAGAAGCGATCCTGGCCGGACTGCTGACGGGAGACGTGAAAATCCTGATAGGTACGCACGCGGTCATTGAAGACACGGTGAACTTCTCTTCTTTGGGACTGGTCGTTATTGACGAACAACACCGCTTCGGGTGGCGCAGCGTGCCCGCCTCTGGACGAAAAACATACAGCCGCCTCACGTGCTGGTGATGACCGCCACACCTATTCCGCGTACACTGGCGATGACGTTGTATGGCGATCTGGATGTTTCTGTCATTGACGAGCTGCCGCCGGGACGGAAACCGATAACCACCATTCATCAGTTTGACAACCGTCGGGAAAGTATGTACCGCGCCGTACGCAAGCAGATAGAAGAAGGACGGCAGGTGTACATCGTCTATCCTTTAATAAAGGAAAGCGAGAAGATCGACCTCAAGAACCTGGAAGAAGGTTACCAGCATATCCTGGAAGAGTTTCCCGGCTGTACCGTTGCCAAAGTTCACGGCAAGATGAAGTCTGCGGAGAAAGATGAGCAGATGCAGCTCTTTATTTCCGGACAAGCTCAGATTATGGTTGCCACTACCGTGATCGAAGTTGGGGTGAATGTGCCCAATGCTTCTGTGATGATCATTGAGAATGCCGAACGCTTCGGACTTTCGCAACTCCATCAGTTGCGCGGTCGGGTGGGACGGGGTGCTGAACAGTCTTATTGTATCCTTGTGACGAACTACAAACTGACCGAAGACACGCGGAAACGGCTGGAAATAATGGTGCGCACCAACGACGGCTTTGAAATAGCGGAAGCAGACTTGAAACTGCGCGGTCCCGGTGATTTGGAGGGGACGCAGCAAAGCGGCATTGCCTTCGATCTGAAGATTGCGAACCTTGCCCGTGACGGTCAGCTGTTACAGTACGTCCGTTCGATAGCCGAAGATATCGTAGATAACGACCCGTCGGCTCAAAGTCCGGAGAATGAGATTCTGTGGCGGCAACTGAAATCTCTCCGGAAAACGAATGTTAACTGGGCGGCTATAAGTTGAAAAACGGTTAAACATGCAGTTTATTTGCGGGAATGTGTTGCAAAACATGTTTCGTTTCTATTCCTCCTATTTATAGGGCTTTAACGCTGCTTTTCTGTTCTTTTCATCTCCGTACTTCTGAAAAATAGTTAATGACTTACTTGCCCTTTCATCGGAAAATACTATCTTTGGGGATTTTTTATAGTAAATGTATAGTTTAATCTTTTGAAAGTCACACATCATGATCGAAAAAACGCTGGTTATTTTGAAGCCGTGTACCCTTCAACGGGGATTGGTTGGTGAGATCACTCATCTCTTTGAACGTAAAGGACTACGGTTGGCCGGCATGAAAATGATGCAACTGACGGATGAATTATTAAGCGAGCATTATGCTCACCTGAGTAGCAAGCCTTTCTTTCAGCGCGTGAAAGATTCGATGATGGCAACTCCTGTCATTGTTTGTTGTTACGAAGGTGTGGATGCTATTCAAGCAGTCCGTACGTTGGCGGGACCAACTAATGGACGTCTGGCTGCGCCGGGAACCATTCGTGGGGATTATAGTATGAGTTTTCAAGAAAACATCGTTCATACTTCCGATTCTCCGGAAACTGCGGCTATCGAATTAACGAGATTTTTAAACCTGAAGAGATATTCGACTACAAACAGGCGACTTTTGACTACCTGTATGCGAACGACGAATATTAATTGAATTGACAAGAACGAATGAATTTCAATTGCATTATTAAAACAGGATTGGTAGCTGTAGCAGCTATGGTCAGCCTGAGCTCTTTCTCTCAAGACCTGATTGCCCGCCAAGCTCCGATAGACAAGAAATTAAAAACCGTAGACTCTTTGGCACTTCAGAAACAGATCCGTGCCGAACAGTCGGAATATCCCCTTAAGTCTTTATCCAAACTGGAACAACCAGTATGCACATGCTTACGGCAATGCTATCATCCCCGACACTTATACCATCGACCTCACAGGCTTCTGTATGCCGACTCCGAGTACGAAGATTACTTCGCCTTTCGGTCCCCGCTGGAGAAGAATGCACAATGGTCTGGACCTGAAGGTGAACATCGGTGACACGATTGTAGCTGCCTTTGACGGTAAAGTACGTATCGTGAAGTATGAACGCAGAGGATATGGTAAATATGTAGTGATTCGTCATGACAATGGATTGGAAACCATATACGGACACTTGTCCAAACAACTCGTTGAAGAAAATCAATTGGTAAAAGCCGGTGAAGTGATCGGTCTGGGTGGTAACACCGGACGTTCTACCGGTTCTCATCTCCACTTTGAAACCCGCTTTTTGGGAATCGCCATCAACCCGATTTATATGTTCGACTTCCCGAAACAGGATATCGTAGCCGATACTTATACTTTCCGCAAGACGAAAGGTGTGCGTAGTGCCGGTTCTCACGACACTCAGGTAGCCGACGGAACGATCCGTTATCATAAAGTGAAGAGCGGAGATACATTGTCACGTATCGCTAAAGTGCGTGGAGTATCGGTCAGCACGCTTTGTAAGCTGAACCGTATCAAGCCGACGACCACCTTGCGTATCGGACAAGTTTTACGTTGTTCGTAAAGATGTAATACAATAATAGCTTTGGAAGAGGGCACTTTAATATAATTTAGAGTGCCCTCTTTCTGTTTTTACTTAATTATTGTTACCTTTGCGCACTATTTGGAAGAAGATGAAAGATACCAAGCAACAATTTGAACATGTCATCGCCTTGTGCCGTGACTTATTCTCCAAGAAGCTGCACGATTACGGGCCTGCATGGCGTATCCTGCGTCCGGCTTCGGTTACTGACCAGATTTTTATCAAAGCTAACAGGATTCGTAGTATCGAAACCAAAGGGGTGACTCTGGTTGACGAAGGAATCCGTTCGGAATTTATTGCGATAGTCAATTATGGCATTATCGGTCTGATCCAGCTGGAACTGGGCTATGCCGAATCTGCCGACATCAGCAATGAGGAGGCTTTGGCTTTATATGACAAGCATGCAAAGGAAGCGCTGGAGTTGATGCTTGCCAAAAATCATGACTATGATGAGGCTTGGCGCAGTATGCGTGTGAGTTCCTACACAGACTTGATTCTGATGAAGATATACCGTACCAAGCAGATTGAAAGTCTGGCAGGGAACACGTTGGTGTCGGAAGGTATCGATGCTAACTATATGGATATGATTAATTATTCAGTATTCGGATTGATCAAGATAGAATTTGAAGGATAAGAACTTACATATCATCCAGAAGACAGGAGCGAATGTCTGCCGTTTCCTTTTAGCGGCATCGTTCATCTTTTCCGGTTTTGTGAAGGCTGTCGACCCGCTGGGCTTCCAGTATAAGATACAGGACTATCTGACCGCCTTCGGGGTGATTTCATGGTTTCCTTCTTTCTTCCCGTTGTTGGGAGGCATTATATTATCCGCCATCGAATTTTCAATCGGTATCTTCCTGTTCTTCGGTATCAAGAAAACAATCTCTACCACATTGGCGTTGGTGCTGATGATTTTCATGACACCGCTGACGCTGTATCTGGCGATTTTCGATCCGGTGTCGGACTGCGGCTGTTTTGGCGATGCCTGGGTGTTGACTAACTGGGAGACATTTGCAAAGAACATCGTACTACTGCTTGCCGCGATTGTTACATTCCAGTGGAGGAAAATGCTGATCAGATTCGTTACCCGAAAGATGGAATGGCTGATTTCTCTGTACACGATATTCTTTGTATTTACACTGTCGTTTTACTGTCTGGACCGTCTGCCTGTGCTGGACTTCCGTCCTTACAAGATCGGACAGAATATCATGAAAGGCATGAGTATTCCCGAAGGAGCGAAACCGAGTGTATATGAGAGTGTCTTTATCCTGGAAAAGAATGGGGAAAAGAAAGAGTTTACACTGGACAATTATCCGGACAGCACATGGACCTTTGTCGATACGCGTACCATTCTGAAAGAAAAAGGATACGAGCCTTCGATCCACGACTTCTCCATGATGGATATGAGCACGGGTGATGATATCACGGAAGACGTGCTGACGGATATGGGATATACCTTCCTGCTGGTGGCACATCGTATCGAAGAGGCGGACGACAGTAACATTGATTTGATTAATGAGATATATGACTACTCGGTAGAGCATGGTTACAGATTCTACTGCCTCACTTCCTCACCGGAAGAGCAGATAGAATTGTGGAAGGACAAGACCGGTGCGGAATATCCTTTCTGCCAGATGGATGACATTACGCTGAAGACGATGATTCGCTCTAATCCGGGACTGATGCTGATAAAAAACGGTACGATTCTGAACAAATGGAGTGATGAAGACATTCCGGATGAATATGTACTGACTGACAAACTGGAGAATCTGGAACTCGGTCAGCAGAAGGTCCGGAGTGACGTACATACGATTGGATATGTTTTCTTGTGGTTTGTCATTCCGCTGTTGCTGGTGTTGGGAGTGGACATTCTGATTGTCCGCCGACGCGAACGGAAGAACGAAAAGCGGAAGCAGCAACAGGAAGTAAAAGAATAATAAATTTATTAACCCTTTAAATAAAGAACAAAATGAGAAAGAACATTGTTGCAGGAAACTGGAAAATGAACAAAACCCTTCAAGAGGGTATCGCTTTGGCAAAAGAACTGAACGAAGCATTGGCTAACGAAAAGCCTAACTGTGATGTAATCATCTGTACTCCGTTTATTCACCTGGCATCTGTAACTCCGTTGGTAGACGCTGCTAAGATCGGTGTAGGTGCTGAAAACTGTGCAGACAAGGCATCCGGTGCATATACAGGTGAAGTTTCTGCTGAAATGGTAGCTTCTACAGGTGCAAAATATGTAATCCTGGGTCACTCAGAACGTCGTGCTTACTACGGTGAAACTGTTGCTATCCTCGAAGAAAAAGTAAAATTGGCTCTGGCTAACGGTCTGACTCCGATCTTCTGTATCGGTGAAGTGCTGGAAGAACGCGAAGCTAACAAGCAGAACGAAGTAGTAGCTGCTCAGATGGAATCTGTATTCTCTCTGTCTGCTGAAGACTTCTCTAAGATCATCCTTGCTTACGAACCGGTTTGGGCTATCGGTACAGGTAAAACAGCTTCTCCCGAGCAAGCTCAGGAAATCCACGCTTTCATCCGTTCAATCGTAGCTGACAAGTATGGCAAGGAAATCGCTGACAACACTTCTATCCTTTACGGTGGTAGCTGCAAGCCTTCTAACGCTAAAGAACTGTTCTCTAACCCCGACGTAGACGGTGGACTGATTGGTGGTGCTGCTCTGAAAGTTTCTGACTTCAAGGGTATCATCGATGCGTTCAATGCATAATTAGAATATCTTTCGGGCATGGATGTGTTTGTCCGTGCCCAAATTAAACTTTTATCGAATGAGAAAACTAGGTTTACTTTTATGGATGCTGGCTTTTACCGCTGTTGGTGCACAGGCGCAGAACATCATCAAGAGTCTGGAACGTACAGTGCCGGGACAGGGAAAGGTGACGATTCATCAAGACCCTAAGATAGAGGCATTGATAGGCGTGGAACGTCCTTCTATGGGCGAACAGAAAGTGTTGAAGGCAGCCGGATTCAGAATACAGGCGTATGCCGGTAATAATACCCGTGAGGCAAAGAATGATGCTTATCGTGTAGCTTCCCGCATCAAAGAGTATTTCCCCGAACTGACGATTTACACTTCGTTCAATCCTCCCCGCTGGCTTTGTCGTGTGGGTGATTTCCGGAGCATTGAAGAGGCGGACGCGATGATGCGTAAACTCAAGGCAACCGGTGTATTCAAAGAGGTCTCTATCGTCAAAGACCAGATCAATATTCCTTTATAATTGTATCATGTTAGAAAAAGAAGAAATTGTCTCTCCGAATCTGGAGGAGTTGAAAAGTCATTATCACAGTATTATTACTTTGTTGGGTGAAGATGCCGGAAGGGAAGGTTTGCTGAAGACCCCCGAACGTGTTGCGAAGGCTATGCTGAGTTTGACAAAAGGTTATCACATGGACCCTCATGAAGTGTTGCGTTCGGCTAAGTTTCAGGAAGAATACAGTCAGATGGTGATAGTGAAAGACATTGATTTCTTCTCTCTCTGCGAACACCATATGTTGCCGTTCTACGGAAAAGCACATGTGGCATATATCCCTAACGGCTATATCACGGGATTGAGCAAGATTGCCCGGGTAGTCGATATCTTTTCCCATCGCCTGCAAGTGCAGGAACGCATGACGCTGCAAATCAAAGATTGTATCCAGGAGACACTGAACCCATTGGGAGTGATGGTGGTAGTGGAGGCAAAGCATATGTGTATGCAGATGCGCGGCGTAGAAAACAAAATTCTATTACTACTACTTCAGACTTTACAGGAGCTTTCAATCAAGCCAAGACTCGCGAAGAGTTTATGAATCTGATTCAGCACGGCAGGGTGTAATACGCTTTACAAAATGTGGACGATGTAGTTCCCCGTCAATGAGGATTGCCTCCGGTACCGATGAAGGGGTGTCTCGGCACCGATGAGAAATTTAGCGTAATACAACGCGGTCGCCCAGGCGCTTCGCCATCAGACTTTGCACTTCCCGCATCTCATTGTAACGCTGCATCAGCGAATTACATTTCTCATTGTCATGAGCGAGTGCCGGATCTTGCAGGGCATAAAGCATATGTTTCAGTTCTTCCGTGACAATCGCATACTTGAAGTTGATCATCAACATCGGGACGAGTTCGTACAGCCGTTCTTCATCTGTCACGATCTTCTGTGATTTCGAGTGATACTTACTTAGCTGATAACGTACATTGATCAAGTCCACGCTCAACCGGCTGATGGTCTGGTCGGGATGTGCCAGGAAATAGCGTTCCGCGATAAAACCGGCATCGTGTATATGCGTGGCGGCTTCTGTCAGAATCTGTCGGTGCAACGGATTATGGAAAGCCAGGTCGTCTTCCTTCAGATCATTCACCACATATTCGATAACGGTTACCGGAATTTCATTTCCTTCTTCGTCGGTAAGGTTGCACATCACTTTTTCACCATAACGGACTACTGCCTGCAGGATCAATCGCTCAAACTTATAGAACTCCTGACCTTCTTTCCCTTCCTGTGGAATAAAGGAGGTATAAGAATCTCCGGGAACAGTGGTATCCGTAGTGGAGGCAGGTGCATTGCCGGGAGGAAATCCTGCCGCACCTCCTGTAGCAGCGGACATCGGATCTGCGAAAGATACGATATTGCCATCGTCATCATATTCGGGTTCCGGTGGCATTCCTGCATTGGCGTAGGGACTTGATGGAGTAGAATAAGTCGGAGCACCGGAATAAGCCGGTGTGCCGGAAGCGGCAGCTGTACCGGAAGTATCTCCGGTTGTTGAAGATGAATGATTATAGCTGGGACGATTGGCTTTTTCAGCCTGCGCCTCTCTTAATTTGGCGACTTCCGCTACCAGCAGTTTTTCTTCGATGCGCAGATGTTGGCTGCATTCTTTGATGTAGACATCCCGTATAATGGCTTCCGGTATGACGGAAATGCTTCGTACGATATTCGAAATCAGTTCCGCGCGTTTGATCGGATCTCTTCCCGCGTCTTCCATCAGAAGGTCGGTCTTGAAGCGGATGAAATCTTTCTCGTGCTCACGGATGAATGCCTGGAATTCTTCCGAATTATGTTTGCGGGCGAAGGAGTCCGGGTCGTCTCCGTCCGGAAGCAGGCATACTTTGATGTTCATGCCTTCTTCCAGCAGCATATCGATTCCGCGGATAGAGGCTTTGATACCGGCTACGTCACCGTCATAGAGTACGGTAATGTTATTGGTGAAACGGTGGATCAGACGAATCTGTCCCGGCGTCAATGCGGTGCCCGATGAAGCGACTACGTTTTCTATGCCCGACTGGTGCATGGAGATAACGTCCGTGTATCCTTCCACAAGGAAACATCTGTCCTGCCTGACAATCGCCTGTTTGGCAAAATAGATTCCGTATAGCTCGTTACTCTTGTGGTAAATTTCCGACTCGGGAGAGTTGACATATTTCACCTTTACCCTTTGGTGGCGGTGCTGAGCACACGTCCGCCGAAGGCGACCACCTTCCGGAAAGGGTATGGACGGGGAAAATCACACGTCCCCAGAAGCGGTCACGAAGACGGTGGTCATCCGTTTCGTAGCAGATTCCCGTTTTCACCAGGAATTCTTTCTTGTAGCCTTTGCGCAATGCTTCTTGTGACATGGCATCATGGCTTTCCGTACAGTAACCCAACTGGAATTTCTCAATGATGTCATCACGAAATCCACGCTGACGGAAATAAGCCAGACCGATGCTGCGCCCGTCCACATGATTCTTTAAGATATTCTGAAAGTAATCGCGGGCGAAGTTGTTGACAATGAACATACTTTCGCGCGTTGTCTGCGCCTGTTTCTCTTCATTGGTCAGCTCCCGTTCTTTGATTTCGATGTTGTATTTCTTGGCGAGATATTTCAGTGCCTCGTAATACGACATCTGTTCGTGCTCCATGATGAAGTGGACCGAGTTTCCGCCCTTACCGCAGCTGAAACACTTGCAAAGTCCTTTGGCAGGGGAGACGCTGAATGACGGAGTCTTTTCGTTGTGGAACGGGCACAGACCTACATAGTTCACTCCGCGTTTGCGCAGGGTGACAAACTCAGACACTACATCTACAATCTGTGCGGCATCTAAAATTCGGTCTATGGTAACTTGATCTATCATTCTTCTTTTCTCCTGTGATTCCGTTTTTGCGGATACAAAGGTACATATAAAAAAATCCCCTGCAAAGAACTTTTTTGCAGGGGATGGTTAAATCTTATCGAAGGAGAGGATGATTTACTTGATCTTTTCCCGAATCTTGGTGAGGTAGGCTTTCATACCTTCCGCATCTTTCTTTTCGATGATTTCGAGAAGATTCTTCAGCTCTGTACGGATATTGGCCACTTGTCCCGGGGTGCGTGGGTTGAACAGGATTTCCTGCAGCAGGTAGTCATCTTCGCTCAGCAGCCCCTTTGCGATAGCCATGTGCTTCTTGAAAGTTGTTCCCGGAGCTTCCTGATGCTTCATCACGGCAGCAAATACGAAAGTCGAAACGAATGGGATGGAGAGCGAGTATGCCACCGTTTCATCATGTTCGTCGAACGTATATTCGAAGATGTTCAGGCGCAGCGTCTGGTAAAGGTCTTTGAAGAAAATCTTTCCCAAATGATCTCCTTCGCTGATGATAATCGCATTCTCGCTGCTCAGATTGCTGAGACTGGCAAACGTCGGTCCGAACATAGGGTGACTGGAAACGTAGCGGAATCCGCTTTCTTCGTAGAACTTCTTCAGTCCTGTCTTTACGGAAGCGATGTCACTGATGATACAGTCTTTGGGCAGCACAGGCAATACCTTGCGGAAAGCATCCAGCGTGTATTTTACGGTGACGGCATTGATGACCAGTTCGGGTTCGAATTCTTTGATTTCCTCCAGTGTGGTGAAACGATACGTGTTATACACGAAACGCAACTGGTGCGGGTTGACGTCAAACACGGCCGTCTCGTGCTGAAAACTCAGTATATCCGTAAAGAAGGAACCCATTTTACCGGCTCCGAGGATTAATATTCTCATATCTATTATTATTGGGGAGTTTCTCAAAAGTCAATAGTCTCTTCAAAAGTCAATAGTATCTCTAAAAGTTAATAGTATCTCACATTGGGGTGACTAACAAGTCGATTCTATCTTTATTCTCCTCCTTCCAGAAGGAGGAGAGTTAAGATACTACCGACTTTCTAGTCGGCCTCAGTTGTGTTACTGCCGACTTATTTGTTAGTTTCCATTTGATTTTTGAGTTCTTTTGGGCTTTTTATTTATTAATAATCTCTATCTGCTGGCGGACAGACTCTTCGTGGATTGCTTCGAAGATCAGCTTCATAAAGTCTGCGCTCATACCGCATTGTTCTCCTTGCGCACCGCGCTTTTCCAGGATTTCATTGTAGCGCCCTGCTTGAAGAACGGTGATTCCGTGTTCTTTTTTGTAAGTACCGATCTCACGTGCTACGCGCATTCTCTTAGCCAGTTCCTGGATGATGTTATCGTCGCATTCGTCGATTTGCTTACGCAGTTGGCTCAGGCTTTCTGTCGTCTGGGTTTCGGTACGGATCACCAATAAGTTGAGGATGTAGTCGAGTACATCGGGCGTTACCTGTTGAGAAGCGTCGCTCCACGCACAGTCCGGATTGCAGTGACTTTCCACGATCAGACCATCGAAGTTCAGGTCCATTGCCTGCTGGCAGAGCGGGGCAACCAGTTCGCGTTTTCCTCCGATGTGACTTGGGTCACAGAAAATCGGCAGGTTAGGCAGACGGCGACGCAGTTCGATAGGAATGTGCCATTGCGGAAGGTTGCGGTATATCTTTTGTCGTAGCTGCTGAAACCACGGTGGATAGCTCCCAAACGTTTCAAGCCTGCGTTGTGGATACGTTCCAGTGCACCGATCCACAATTCCAGGTCTGGGTTTACCGGATTTTTACCAGCACGGGGATGTCGACCCCTTTCAATGCGTCGGCAATTTCCTGTACGGCGAAAGGATTGGCTGTGGTACGTGCGCCTACCCAAAGGATGTCGATTCCTGCTTTCAGACATTCGTAAACGTGTTTGGCAGTCGCTACTTCGGTAGAAACATACATACCTGTTTCTTTCTTCACTTCCTTCAGCCAGGCAAGTCCTTCCACACCGATTCCTTCGAAACCTCCCGGTTTGGTACGCGGTTTCCAGATACCGGCACGGTATATCTTTTGTCCTTTGGCTGCCAGTTGTTTGGCGGTTTCCATTACTTGTTCTTCAGTCTCTGCGCTACACGGGCCGGCGATAACAATCGGTCTTTTGGCTTCGATGCCCGGTAATAAAATTGATTCGAGTTCCATATTCTTATTGTTTTTATTTTATTCTTGTTCTTACTCTTTCGGGCAGGCGTTTCCTGGTCTGCCGCTGATTTACTTTTATCGGTCTTTTCTTTTTAAGAAAGCTTCTTGATTCTTTCCAATGCTTCCGCCAGTTTGGCATCCTTGCAACAAAGGGAAATACGGATAAACCTTGCTCCGTTGCTGCCAAAGATGAATCCCGGCGTGATAAATACCCTTGCCTGGTGCAATACTTTTTCGGTCAGTTCTTCTACATCCTTGCACGAAGCGGGAATCTTTCCCCAAAGGAACATACCCACCTGGTTTTCGTCGTAGGTACACCCCAGTGTTTTCATGATTTCGCCGGCCAGATGGCGACGGCCGCGATAGTTGTGGTTGTTACCTTCGTACCAGTCCGCTTCGGCTTCCAGAGCTGTGGCGGCTGCCAGTTGCATTGCACGGAACATACCGCTGTCGATATTGCTTTTTACTTTCAGTATCCATTGTACGAATTCGGCATTCGAAGCCAGCATTCCGATACGCCATCCCGGCATATTGTGGCTCTTGCTCATGGAGTTGAATTCGATGCAGCACTCTTTGGCTCCCGGTACGCTGAGAATACTGATCGGCTTTTCGTTCAGGATAAAGCTGTACGGGTTGTCATTCACGATGACGATATTCTTGCGGCGTGCGAAGTCTACCAGACGTTCGTAGAGTTCCGGAGTAGCGTTGGCTCCTGTCGGCATATTCGGATAGTTGGTCCACATTAGTTTCACGCGGCTCAGGTCCATCTTTTCCAATGCTTCGAAATCGGGCATCCAGCCGTCTTCTTCTTTCAGGTCGTAGCTGATTACTTCCGCACCGAGTATTTTACTCAGAGAAGTATAGGTGGGGTATCCCGGATTCGGCACCAGTACCTGTTCGCCCGGATTGACAAAAGCCAGCGTGACGTGAAGGATACCTTCTTTGGAACCGATCAGCGGCTGTATTTCCGTATTCGGATTCAGTTCCACTCCATACCAGCGTTGATACCAGGCTGCGAAACCTTTACGGAGTTCCGGTATGCCCACATACGGTTGGTAACCGTGTCCGTTGGGATCGTGAGCATTGTTGCACAATGTTTCGATGGTAACCTTTGAAGGAGGCATATCGGGACTTCCGATACCCAGACTGATAACATCTTTCCCTTCTGCATTCATTTGTGCTACCTCTTTCAGCTTCTTTGAGAAGTAGTATTCGCTGACACTTGCCAGTCTTTCGGCAGGAGCGATTTTATACGTTTGACTTTCCTTCTGCATATTCGCCTAATATTTTAAGTTCTTTGGTTAATGGAGTAATTGCTGCTATAGATTGTTTATATCTCAGATAATCATTGAAAGATACATCGACGTAAAACTGGTATTCCCATTCCCGTCCGATGATCGGCAGCGATTGTATCTTTGTCAGATTGATGTTGTAGAACGAAAGAATGGATAATACTTGCGACAGGCTTCCTTCTGTGTGTGGCAATGTGAATACCATGCTTGCCTTGTTGGTCGCCTTTGCGTGATGCTGGCGGAGTTCGTCCACTTGCCACGGATCGGCAACTACCAGAAAACGGGTGAAGTTGTGCTTGTTGGTTTCGATGCCTTCTTGGAGCACTTTCATTCCGTAGCGTTCTGCCGCCGTTTTCGAGCAAATGGCTGCATGCCCTTTCAGGTTTTCTTTCTTGATGATTTCCGCGCTGCGTGCCGTATCTTCTCCTTCCACTACTTTGAGTTGCGGATGCTGATTCAGAAAATCACGGCATTGCATCAGGGCGATAGGGTGGGAGTTGACTTCTGTCAGGTCTTCCCAGCTTTCTTCGGGCAGGCAGACGAAGCTATGTGAGATGCGCAGCTTGTATTCGCCGATAATCTGCGTACCGCTTTGTCTCAACAGTTCATTGTTGTGCAGCAGGCTTCCCGCTATCGTATTTTCGATGGCTAGCATTCCGATGACCTGGCTGTCTTTCCGTATCGAAGTAAACACGTCTTCGAAGTTGGCACAACAGATTAACTCTATTTCTTCTCCCTCGAAGTACTTGTGTGCGGCGATATCGTGATATGAGCCGAGTGTTCCTTGAATTGCTATCTTTTTCATTGTTCTAATAGGGTTATATAAAAAAATCCCGCGTCCATATGGAAGCGGGATTTATATGATTAATTTCTTCATCTCAGTCCTTAAGCATCATGTCACTTGATACATACAAACTCCCGCTCTACTTTCTGGCTAAAGTAAAAGTAAAAAAAGAAGTAATATGCATAAGAAAATGATTTCATACGAATCTTTGTTTCTGCTTTGGTTTCTAATTCTGGGGCAAAAGTAATAATTTTCTGTTAGATGCAAACAAAAAGCGATACTTTTTTTGTTTTCTTCTCTAAAAAAGATGAAAAGGTCACCTGATATGACAGTAATGTTTCAGTTAAAAATGAGTATATACCGCCGTCTGCCTAGAAGATTCCCGGGAGTGCTTCCGGTTTCGGTCCCAGGTTCTTGAATTCTCCGTTCAGACTAGCTTCGTCTTTTGGATTCAGCTCCAGTGACTTCTTCATGTCTTCTACGGAACCGTCTTTATCACCGTTCAGTAGTTTGGCGCGTCCGCGTTCTTTATAGGCTTCGGCGAAGTTCGGGTTCAACTCGATGGCTTCGTCAAACAGGGCGATTGCTTCCGCCAGTTTCTTCTGATTGATATAAAGCTGTCCCAGATAGAGATAGGCTTGTTCGTTGAATGGGTTTATTTCCGTTACGAACTTGTAGTCCGTTTCCGCTTCTTCTTCCTGTCCGTTGGCTTCTTTCACCTTGCCACGCAGCAGGATGGCGGTCTCTTCTTCCGGATTCTGGGCGAGTACGGCGTCTATGTCTTCCATTGTTTCCTTGTATTGCTTCATTTTCAGCAGAGCTTCCGCACGCATCAGACGGGCTTCGATGAAGTCGTCTTTCAGAGTGATGGCTTTCGTCAGATGAGCGATGGTCATGATTTCGTCATCCTGTCCTTTGCGGGCTTTTCCGAGCAGGAAGTGTGCGGCTGCATTTCCTTCTTCGATGGCGATTGCTTTGCCGGCAGCCTCTTCCATTGCTTTGTAATCTTCCTGGATGTAGCAGACATTGGCCAGTGTGAGGAATGTGCTGGTCACATGAGGTTCCATTACTGCCATTTTCTCCAGAAGTTCGCGGGCTTTTTCGGTTTCTCCCATCGGGATGTAAAGTTGGCTGAGATAGCCCATCGTTTCGAAATCCTCTTCGATGGCAAGCGCCTCGGTAAAGCACTTTATGGCATAATCCGGACGTCCCATGCGTTGTGCACGCAAACCGTCATATTTGAATATCTCGAAGTTTTCTGATCGTTTTCTGTTTTCACTCTCCGGAGTTTCGGACTTACCGGAGAAAAAGACTTAAAAAAGTTCGGCATGATAGTGTTGTTTTAGAGTTTATCTGCAAATGTAATAACTTATTTTGAAATATGTAGCATTCCGTCCTGCATCTTCAGCTCGCCTTCGTCCAATAAATATCGGATTACTTGTCCGATATCCTCTTTTTCCGCCTTTATCTGATCGGCTGTTTCGGCAGGAGTGAGAGGGCTGTGGCTGAGTAAGTCGAGTATTTGCCTTTTCACTTCTTCGTAAGATTCCTCGGATAAGTTGTCGGTGGCACGCTTGCTGAGCAGACATCGCATTGCCCGCAGTTGTGTTCGTTTTTCTCTCCGAAGTAGCGGAGAAGCATCCGGCTCCGGCATATGTTTTCGGTGGTGACGTATTCTTCCATTGCCTTGATGCGTGCTTCATAGCGAGCTTTGCGCTCTTCGTAGACGCTGGCGGGAATATGCAGGAAGCGTAATTCCAGTCGTTCGCGCGTATATATAATATAAGGTGTCTTTTTGCGGGGAATGTAGTCCACGATGCGGCGTTTGGTTAACGTCACCAATATATTATAGATTTGCTGGCGTGTTAGTCCGGTGCGGACGGCAAGAGACTCTTCGCTGATGTAGGCATAATCGGTGAAAACTCCTGTGTATGAGCGAAGAATACTTTGTATCAAAGCTTCCGCCTCCTTTCCCATCTCCCGCAACTTGTATAGTTCGTCCCGACGGATGGTAAAGAGAATCCGTGATGAATTATCCTGTTCGTCCGTGTATTCCAGATAGCCTGCCTGAGTCAGTATTTTCAAGGCACTGTCTACCGGCACCGGAAAGTATTTGAACTTCCGGCAGAACTCTTCCAGATTGAATTCACGGATACATTGAAAACCGTCGCCCATCGCCATTTGGTAATAGTACTGGAGATGTTCGTAGACATTCAGAATGTACTCTTTGTCGGGGAAGGTGTCGACCACTCGTTTATGGAGTGTTGTCTTGTCCGATTTGGAGTACAGGATGACGGCATAGGCTTTCTCTCCGTCTCTTCCGGCACGTCCGGCTTCCTGAAAGTAGGCTTCGGGAGAGTCAGGCAGGTCGAGATGCAGCACGATGCGGACATCCGGCTTGTCGATACCCATGCCGAAGGCATTGGTTGCCACCATGACGCGGACTTCTCCGCTTTGCCAGCGTTTCTGCCGGAGGTCTTTGACGGCGTTATCCAGTCCGGCATGATAGAAGTCGGCGGTTATACCTTCGTTCATCAGCAGTTCAGTGATTTCTTTGGTACGGCGTCTGTTGCGGACATAGATGATGGCACTGCCCGATATTCGTTGCAGGATATACAGGAGTTCTTTCGTTTTGTTGTCGGTTTTGCGCACGATATATGCCAGATTCTTCCGTTCAAAGCTCATTCGGAAGACATTTCCTTCCCGGAATTTCAGACGGGCCTGAATATCTGTTACGACTTCCGGAGTGGCCGTAGCTGTCAGTGCCAGTACCGGAACTTCCGGCAATAGTTCCCGTATCTCTGCAATTTTCAGATATGCCGGGCGGAAGTCGTATCCCCATTGTGAGATACAGTGGCTTTCGTCTACCGTAATCATGGAGACTTTCATCGAACGCAACTTGGTGCGGAATATTTCCGTATCCAGCCGTTCCGGAGAAATATAAAGGAATTTGTAATTGCCGAAGATGCAGTTTTCGAGTGCGGTAAGTATTTCCTGCCGCGTCATGCCCGAATAGATGGCAAGAGCTTTGATTTCCCGCTTCCGCAGATTCTGCACCTGATCTTTCATCAGGGCGATAAGCGGGGTGATGACGATACAAATGCCCTCTTGGGCGAGAGCGGGCACTTGAAATGTAATAGACTTACCGCCTCCGGTAGGCATCAGTCCCAGTGTGTCTTTGCCTTCGCCGATACTGGTGATGATCTCCTCCTGCAAGTCGCGGAAGGAGTCATAACCCCAGTATTGTTTTAATATCTCCTGATACTTATTCAATCGGCTTTATATCCTCGATTTGAAGTTGGACTTCGCCACGCTTGTGCGTGTTCTCCTCGATCGTATAGCAGATGTCGAATGAACGCTTCGTCTTGATATAGCGCACATGAGAACTCTGTCCGAATGCGATGCCGTTCATGACGTTATTCGACTTGTTGTCAACCAGTTCCAGCTTGATATGTTCCTGGTCGCGTCCCACTACTTTGCTGGTTCCGTAGTCATAGACGTGATGCGTACAGAAGATCGGTTTGATATTGTCCGGACCGAAAGGATTGAATTTCTTCAGGTCATTGAAGAATTTCGATGTGATGTCTCTGAAGTCGATCTCCGCATCTATATTGATGACGGCGCTGGTTTGTTCCGGCAGAATATGTTGTGACACATATTCTTCAAATCGTCGGGTAAAGGCTTCCACATTCTCCACTTTCATGGATAACCCCGCTGCATAGGTATGTCCGCCGAAGTTCTCCAACAGGTCGCGGCAATGTTCAATCGCTTTGTACACATCAAATCCGGAGACGGAACGTGCGGAACCGGTGGCCATATCATCCGTCCGTGTGAGTACTACTGCCGGGCGGTAGTAAACTTCTGTCAGACGGGATGCTACGATGCCGATGACACCTTTGTGCCATTCCTCATTATAAAGCACGATGGAACGGCGTTCGGACAGCCCTTCCAGATTGGCCACAATATTGTTAGCTTCTTCTGTCATGCTCTTGTCGAGGTCTTTCCGGGTTTCGTTGTACTGATTGATCTGTCCCGCTTTCTCCAGTGCGGCAGAAAAGTCCTTCTCTGTGAGGAGGTCCACCGCTTCCTTACCGTTCTGGATGCGTCCCGATGCGTTGATACGTGGTCCGATTTTGAACACGATATCGCTGACGGTGATCTCCTTTTCGGAGAGTCCGCATACATCGATGATGGCTTTCATGCCGACGCTGGGGTTGCTGTTCAGTTGCTTCAGACCGTGATAGGCGAGAATACGGTTTTCGCCCATGATCGGGACGATGTCCGATGCAATGCTCACCGCTACGAGGTCGAGCAATGGAATCAGATGATGAAATTCAATACCATTGTTGATAGCAAATGCCTGCATAAACTTAAAACCAACTCCGCAACCGGAAAGGTGGGTGTATGGATAAGTGTTGTCCAGGCGTTTGGCATTCAGGATTGCGACGGCAGGGGAGGATATCGTCCGGCACATGATGGTCGCAGATGATAAAGTCGATTCCCTTTCTTTCGCATACGTTATTTCCTCCACTGCTTTGATTCCGCAGTCGAGTACGATGATCAATCCTACGCCGGTCTCTGAGGCATAGTCAACTCCTTTAGAAATGCCATACCCTTCGTTGTAGCGGTCGGGTATGTAATAGTCAATGTTCGAATAGAACTGTTGAATAAACTTGTAGACCAGTGCTACGGCAGTAGTACCGTCTACATCATAATCTCCATAAATCAGAATACGCTCTTTCTTTCCATCGCCTTGTTCAGACGTTCTACTGCAATGTCCATGTCCTTCATCAGGAACGGATCGTGCAGGTCGGGCAATTGCGGGCGGAAAAACTTCTTGCATCTCCTGCCTTCGTTATTCCCCGCTGCACCAAAAGTTGTCCAAGTATCGGGCTAATGCCTAATTCCTGGGCCAATGTCTGGCTTGTCTCTGCCTGTTCGGGTGTAATGGGTTGATAATTCCATTTGTGATTCATTTTATATATTGTTTTTTCTTTTTCTGTTCTCAGGGTCAGAAAGGCGCTACTTTCCAACAAGGGGTAAAAGTACGAAAAAGCGGAAGGGTATAGTAGATATGACGAAAATATTTCAAAACCTGTGGAATTAGCTCCTTACGGGCTTGGTATTCAAATGGAGCAAATGCATACAGATTTGAATCAACCGCTGATTCGTATTAATAGCTAATAAAGCGAAAATAAAAATTAAGTCCGAAGATTATTCTCCTCATAACATCATAAGGTATTCAGTTATATGACACAAAAAGAGAAAGGTAGTATTGTAGCAATAATTCATCGATTTACCTAGAAAATAAAGAACTTTTCAAAATCAGCACCAACATCTATACGAAAGACTTTGACTAATTATGTAGTAACCTCCAATCATTTATTAATAAATTCTTTCATCGTTTATTATAAACGTCCTCCAAGTTTATTATAAACTCGGATTTCGTTATTCCTGCAATAAATATCAATATTAAGCAACAAAAAGGGCCGCAATTCCCATAAAGAATCGCAGCCCTTAGCTTGTATCAGACTATCCAACAAGCATTACCCGGAGTGGGAATGCCTGTAATCTGTTATTATATAATACTTATTATTGCTCATATTTCGTCTATATTATCAATGTTATCGAATTTACTTCCGGTTTTCACTTACAAAGATACAACATTAAAAGCGGTTTGTCAAGTCCTCCATGCTTCTTTCATACATCTGATTACAAATCACATATAAATGAATTAATTTATATCCGAATATATTAGTTATATGACGGGAGAAGTATATCTTTGTGTGATTAGTTGCTACACGAAATATGAATCCAAAACTTACAGACTGTTTATGAGAAGAAATCTTGTTGGTATCATTGTTCTAATCTTGTTGTCCGTTAGGGTCGTAAATGCACAGACTGTTGCTGACTCTATAGCAATAGTGACAGCTCCTTGGGAAGTGGTGACCGTAGAAAATGGAATTGTACATAAGCGGGCTTCCATCCCTTTTCTTTATCAAGGCACTCAGTCTATTAATATATTGGAGATAAATCCGAAGACTGGCAAAAGATCGGCATTGCCTTTACTGGACAATTGGAGAAAATAAGCCGGATTGCCCGGAAACATCAGGCCATCGGAGCCATCAACGGCTCCTATTTTGATATGACGAAAGGAAACTCCGTCTGTTTTCTGAAGGTGGGAAGTCAGGTTGTGGACACTACTTCTTTGGATGAATTGAAGTTGCGGGTGACAGGAGCAGTTTATGAGAAGAAAGGAAAAGTGAAGCTCATTCCTTGGGACAGATCGAGAAGAACTACAAGAAAAATAAAGGTTCTGTGTTAGCTTCTGGCCCGTTGATGCTGAAAGACGGGGAATACTATGACTGGAGTCAGTGCAATGCCAATTTTATAGAAACCAAACATCCGCGTAGTGCTGTTTGTCTGACTGAAGAAGGAAAGATTCTGTTTGTTACTGTCGATGGGCGATCTCCGGAAAATGCTGTCGGAATCAACATTCCGGAACTGGCACATCTGCTTCATGCATTGGGTGGAAAAGATGCGCTGAATCTGGATGGAGGAGGTTCTACCGCCTTATGGCTGTCCGGTGCACCGGAAGAGGGAATTGTGAACTTTCCCTGTGATAACAGAAACTATGATCATCAAGGAGAGCGTAAAGTGGCAAACTTCCTTTATGTTCATTAAGAGAGTATTCACATGGTTGCTGTTCACTTTTGGAGAGAGGAATTATATAATATAATGTATAAGCAAGTAATTTCTATTATATAGCGGACATGATTCAGTATAAAACTTTTCTTATCGCTTAGGTTTTGGCTCTCCGAAGTCAGGCACCGATGAGGAATGGTCCCGACACCGGGGAAGGCTTATTTCTTTCAGTTTTTCTTCTTGCGTACGTCCTTCCCTTCGAATTTGCAGATTGCCTCTATCCAGTCTTCGGTTAGTGGCATCGACTCATGTTTTTCCAGGTCGAAAGTTACCATGATCGATTTGCAGATACATTTCACCTCTTGGGTTTCCGTGTCGATCACCCGTTGGATGAGATGAAAGCTTTTGGTTCCAATTTCAGAAACGGCGGTTTGTACGGCAATATGATCGGATGCGAAAATCTGCTTTACAAAATTGGCTTCGATATGAACGACCACTATGCCGATCTTTTCCCAGTCCACTCCCGGACATACGGATGCGAAATATTCAGTCTTCCCTAAGTCATAGAAAGAAAAGTAGACAGTGTTGTTGACGTGACCGAATTTATCTACGTCGTTGAAGCGCAACTGGATAGGCAGTGCATGATGAAATACGATTTCTTCCATTGTTTTCCCTTAATCTTTTTTATTTCGACGCAAAAGTACTACTTTTGCGTGTTATTCTCAACAGAAATAGTTCAAGAAATGATAGAAGATATTAAAAAAGCCTGTCAAGTGATGAATGAAGGAGGTGTCATCCTTTATCCCACCGATACCGTATGGGGCATAGGCTGCGACGCTACTAACGAAGAGGCTGTACACCGGGTGTATGAGATAAAAAAACGTGCCGATAGCAAGGCTATGCTGGTACTGGTAGACTCTCCTGTGAAGGTGGATTTTTATGTACAGGATGTCCCCGATGTGGCATGGGACCTGATAGAAGTAGCCGACAAACCATTGACTATTATTTATTCCGGTGCACGGAATTTGGCCCCGAACCTGCTGGCGGAAGATGGCAGCGTGGGTATCCGGGTGACCAATGAAGAATTCTCCAGACGACTTTGTCAGCAATTTCGTAAAGCCATTGTTTCCACTTCTGCCAATATCAGCGGACAGCCGGGAGCGGCCAACTTTACTGAGATCAGCGAAGAAGTCAAGTCGGCAGTGGACTATATAGTCGGCTTCCGACAGGATGATATGAGCCGTCCCAAGCCCTCAAGTATTATAAAGTTAGATAAAGGCGGAGTGATCAAGATAATTCGTGAATAGATGAAAAGAGAGGAGAGACAGAGTTTACTACAGCGTTGCATCAAATGGCGGGAAGCTAATATTAAGGAAAAGCAGTTTATCCTGATATTGAGCTTTCTGGTCGGGATCTTCACTGCGATTGCCGCTTTATTTTTGAAGTTCCTTATTCATCAGATACAGAATTTTCTGACAAACAACTTTAATGCGACATCGGCCAACTATTTGTATTTGGTATATCCGGTGATCGGTATTTTCCTGGCGGGATGGTTTGTGCGTAATATTGTGAAGGATGACATCAGTCATGGTGTTACCAAGATTCTGTATGCGATTTCGCGTCGTCAGGGACGTATCAAACGACATAATATCTGGTCGTCTACGATTGCCAGTGCCATCACGATCGGCTTCGGTGGATCGGTCGGAGCGGAGGCACCGATTGTGCTGACGGGTTCGGCCATCGGCTCCAATCTGGGAAGTGTTTTCAAGATGGAACACCGCACGCTGATGCTGCTCGTCGGCTGTGGCGCGGCAGGGGCGATTGCGGGAATCTTTAAGGCCCCGATTGCCGGACTGGTATTTACGCTGGAAGTGCTGATGATCGACCTTACGATGTCTTCTCTGCTTCCTTTGCTGATTTCCGCCGTGACTGCGGCAACTGTTTCCTATATCACAACCGGAACGGAGGCTATGTTCAAGTTCAACCTCGACCAGGCTTTCGAACTGGAACGTATCCCTTACGTGATCTTGCTGGGAATCTTCTGCGGACTGATTTCTCTCTACTTCACACGGGCGATGAACTCCATTGAAGGAGTATTCGGAAAACTCAAGAACCCTTATCAGAAACTTGCTTTTGGCGGTGTGATGCTGAGTGTGCTGATTTTCCTTTTTCCTCCGCTCTACGGTGAAGGCTATGATACAATCGAACTTCTGCTGAACGGAACTTCGGCTGCGGAATGGGACACGGTTATGAACAACTCTATGTTCTACGGCTATGGTAATCTGTTGCAGGTTTATCTGATGCTGATTATCTTGCTGAAAGTGTTTGCTTCCAGTGCGACGAACGGTGGCGGCGGGTGTGGTGGTATTTTCGCTCCTTCGCTTTATCTAGGGTGTATTGCCGGATTCGTGTTTTCTCATTTCAGCAATGACTTTGCCTTTTCCGCCTATCTGCCCGAAAAGAATTTCGCCTTGATGGGAATGGCGGGTGTTATGAGTGGGGTTATGCACGCTCCGTTGACAGGAGTGTTCCTGATAGCCGAGCTGACCGGAGGTTACGATTTGTTCCTGCCGTTGATGATTGTGTCTGTCAGTTCTTATTTAACGATTATAGCTTTCGAGCCTCATAGTATTTACTCCATGCGTCTTGCCAAGCGCGGTCAACTCCTCACACATCATAAGGATAAGGCAGTGCTGACCTTGATGAAGATGGAGAATGTGGTGGAGAAAGATTTTGTAGCCGTGCATCCGGAAATGGACTTGGGAGAGTTGGTAAAAGCCATTGCCGCTTCCCACCGTAATATGTTTCCAGTGACGGATAAAAAGACCGGCGAATTGTTGGGAATTGTCCTGCTCGACGATATCCGCAACATCATGTTCCGGCAAGAACTTTATCACCGTTTTACTGTTAATAAATTAATGACATCTGCTCCTGCCAAGATATTCGATACGGATGGAATGGAACAAGTGATGCAGACGTTTGATGATACCAAAGCATGGAATCTGCCGGTAGTGGACGAAGAAGGACGATATCAGGGATTTGTCTCCAAATCAAAGATATTTAACTCATACCGCCAAGTACTGGTACATTTTTCTGAAGATTAACCGGCAAGGTGCCGGAGCCAGGTTACTATGCAGATAACTTCTACGAAGATAATAAGAAGATTATGAAGAAAGAAGATTTAAGGATCGTTTATATGGGTACTCCCGATTTTGCGGTGGAGGCCCTGCGTCAGTTGGTAGAGGGTGGTTATAACGTGGTAGGCGTGATAACGATGCCCGATAAACCGGCCGGACGCGGACACAAAATTCAATATTCTCCTGTCAAGCAATATGCACTCGAACAGAACTTGCCGTTGCTGCAACCGGAGAAACTGAAGGATGAGGCTTTTGTGCAGGCACTTCGTGAGTGGAAAGCTGATCTTCAGATTGTGGTTGCTTTTCGTATGTTGCCGGAGGTGGTCTGGAATATGCCGCGGTTGGGTACTTTCAACCTGCACGCTTCGTTGCTTCCTCAGTATCGGGGTGCTGCTCCTATCAATTGGGCGGTTATCAACGGCGATACGGAGACTGGTATCACTACCTTCTTCCTGCAACACGAGATTGATACCGGAAAAGTGATTCAGCAAGTACGTGTCCCCATTGCCGACACGGATAATGTGGAAGTGGTGCACGATAAACTGATGATCCTCGGTGGTAAGCTGGTGCTCGAAACCGTGGATGCGATCTTGAATGATACGGTGAAACCAATTGCTCAGGAAGATATGGCAGTGGTGGGCGAACTACGTCCCGCTCCGAAGATATTTAAGGAGACTTGCCGGATTGACTGGAATTCTTCGGTGAAAAAGGTGTATGATTTCATTCGTGGTCTGTCGCCTTATCCTGCTGCATGGAGTGAGTTGGTCAGTCCGGAAGGAGAAGCGGTGGTGATGAAGATTTTTGAGAGCGAGAAGATTTATGAGGCACATCAGTTGCCTGTCGGAACAGTTGTGACGGATGGCAAGAAATATATAAAGGTGGCTGTGCCCGATGGATTTGTTTCTGTCCTCTCTTTGCAGCTTCCCGGCAAGAAACGTCTGAAGACCGATGAATTGCTTCGTGGATTCCGCTTGTCGGATGGATATAAAATGAATTGATAGAATGAACTGACCACGGTCAAGCTAACTTAGAACTTAAAACAATAGAATGATGAAACCGATTATTTCTCCTTCCATCCTTTCTGCCGACTTTGGTTATCTGGCGAGAGATATTGAAATGATAAACCGCAGCGAAGCGGAGTGGGTACATATTGATATAATGGATGGAGTATTTGTTCCTAATATTTCATTCGGCTTCCCGGTGTTGAAGTATGTAGCAAAGTTGACGGACAAACCGTTGGATGTACATCTGATGATAGTCAATCCGGAGAAGTTTATCCCTGAAGTGAAAGCGTTGGGCGCACATACGATGAATGTTCACTATGAGGCTTGTACGCATCTTCATCGGGTGATTCAGCAAATCAAAGAAGCTGGAATGCAGCCGGCAGTGACAATCAATCCGGCAACTCCTGTTGCTTTATTGCAGGATATCATTCAGGATGTGTATATGGTACTTATCATGAGTGTGAATCCGGGTTTTGGCGGTCAGAAGTTCATTGAGCATTCTGTAGAGAAAGTCCGTGAATTGCGTGCTTTAATAGAACGGACCGGTTCAAAAGCATTGATTGAAGTGGATGGAGGTGTGAATTTGGAAACGGGTGCCCGACTGGTGGAAGCTGGAGCGGATGTGCTGGTAGCCGGCAATGCTGTCTTCGGAGCACCGGACCCGGAAGAGATGATCCGCCAGTTACACAAGTTGTAACGGACACATTGAATACTGCCTCTTTACATCAGTATCCTTATATACGCCTGATTATCCCGTGGATAGCAGGCGTTTTTTGTGGAGATTGGTTCTTTGATCAATCGACGGAACTGTTTTGGAGTATTCTGAACTTTGGTCTCTTTGCCGGACTGTGCATTGCCCTCTATTTTCTGAAACGGCGTTCACTTCGGTGGTGTTTTGGAATATCTGTCTTTGCACTTTGTTTCGCAGGCGGGTGGCTAGGCATTACTTGTCAATTAAAACAAACGGTATATGACTTTCCGGAGAAGGAAGTGGTTTATCGGGTACGACTAACGGATACTCCGGAGACTAAAGAACGGACGTTGCTCTGTAGGGTATTGCTTAAAGAGCTGCGAGATTCGTCAGGGGTATGTCCGATAGGGCGAAAGGCTATTCTTTATTTGCAGAAAGATTCATTGTTTACTTTATTGAAACTGGGGGATAAACAATTAAAGATAGGAGATGAACTGCTGGTATCTGCCCGCATTGCTCCACCCGCTAACGGAGGAAACTTTGATGAGTTTGACTATGCCCGCTATTTGATGCGTCATGGCATTAGTGGAACGGGGTACGTAGCATCCGGGAAATGGGCGTTATGGTCACCATCTATCAGGTATACTGCGATGTTTTGTCAGGAAAAGGTGATAAACCTTTATCGGAAGCTGGGATTTGAAGGAGATGAACTGGCTGTGCTTTCAGCGTTGACCGTGGGTGAGAAGACCGATTTAAGTGACTCTATCCGTGAAAGTTATTCAGTATCCGGTGCCAGTCATGTCTTGGCTCTATCCGGCCTGCATATAGGGCTTTTGTATGCTTTGCTTTTCCTCCTTTGAAACCTCTAGCAAGGAAGTGGCAGGCAGGGCGATATTTCCGTTCCGTTCTGCTCCTTGTTTTATTATGGTCTTTTGCCTTTTTTACCGGTCTGTCGCCGTCTGTCGTCCGTTCGGTAAGTATGTTCTCGGTTTTGGCAATAGCAGAACTGTTCGGACGCCAATCATTGACTCTGAATACACTGGCTGCTACCGCATGGGTAATGCTGTTTGTCAACCCGGCTTGGTTGTTCGATGTTGGTTTTCAATTATCTTTTCTAGCTGTACTTTCTATTTTGATGATTCAGAAACCGGTCTATCAGTTGTTGCCTGTGAAGAGCAGGATAGGAAAATATGTTTGGGGATTGATGAGTGTATCGATAGCTGCGCAAATAGGAACTGCTCCGCTTGTAATGCTGTATTTCTCCCGTTTCTCCACTCATTTTCTGCTGACTAATTTAGTAGTCATACCTTTGGTGACTGTAACTTTGTATGCTGCCGTTCTTATGCTTCTTCTGACTCCACTGCCTGCCGTTCAGTTTGTTATGGCGGGAGCAGTCAGATTCCTGTTGAAAGTGCTGAATGATTTTGTCCGGTGGGTTGAGCAACTTCCTTATGCTTCCTTGGATGGTATCTGGCTTTATCGTCTGGAGGTGTTGGGCATCTACATTTTCTTGTTGCTTTTCCTTTATTATTTGAAGACCCGAAGGTTCAGGAATCTTGTTGTTTGCCTTTCCTGCCTGTTGTGTCTGGGCATTTATCACACGGTCATGCGCTGGTATGACCGTCCTTGTCCGAGCCTTGTATTTTACAATGTCCGTGGTTGTCCGGCGATTCATTGTATTGCTGAGGATGGGACTTCTTGGCTGAACTATGCCGATACCCTTTCTGATAAGCGCCGTTTGCAGGCTGTAGCGGCTAATTATTGGAGACGTCATCAACTTCTGCCTCCAATAGAAGTAACGGCTGATTGTCAGAACGTTGACTTCTGTCGTCATCAGCAGATTGTATTTTATCATGGCTGCCGTATTTGTATGGTGACTGACAATCGATGGCGGAACAAATCTGCCGCTTCGCCGTTATTTATTAATTATATGTACTTATGCAAAGGCTATAACGGTCGTCTGGAAGAACTTACCGGACTCTTTTCTCCATCTTGTATCCTGTTGATGCTTCCTTTCCGATGATCGCAAACAGTTCTTCCGGGAGGAATGTAAGAGACTGCATCTGCATTTTATCACTCTGTCTGAAGAAGGTTCTGTGCGGTTTTGCTCTAAGTACGAAGAATTATCGTACATTTGCAACTCGAAAAGAATATGGTATGTTGACTAAAGTAATAGAACAGGCAAAAATCGACCACTTTACCAAGTGGTTTGAGCGCGCTGACAAAATAGTAATCGTTTCTCACGTGTCGCCCGACGGCGATGCTATCGGCTCTTCACTGGGGCTTTATCACTTCTTGGATTCACAGGAGAAGACAGTAAATGTAATTGTTCCTAACGCTTTCCCCGATTTCCTCCGCTGGATGCCGGGCAGCAAGGATATCCTTTTGTATGACCGCTATAAGGACTTTGCGGACAAATTGATTGCCGAAGCTGATGTGATCTGCTGTCTGGACTTTAATGCCTTGAAGCGTATTGATGAGATGGCGGATGCCGTGGCAGCTTCTCCGGCACGCAAAGTGATGATCGACCACCATCTTTATCCTGAAGAATTCTGTAAGATCACCATGTCTTATCCTAAAATATCTTCTACTTCCGAACTGATATTCCGTCTGATTTGTCGTATGGGCTACTTCAGTGATATTTCAAAGGAAGGAGCAGAATGTATCTATACCGGTATGATGACGGATACAGGTGGCTTTACCTACAATTCCAACAATCGTGAGATTTATTTTATCATCAGCGAACTCCTTTCCAAAGGGATTGATAAAGATGATATCTACCGTAAAGTATACAATACATATTCAGAGAGCCGCCTGCGTCTGATGGGGTATGTGTTGTCAAATATGGTGGTTTACTCAGATTACAATGCCGCATTGATATCGCTGACAAAGGAAGAACAAAGTAAGTTTGACTATATAAAAGGTGACAGCGAAGGGTTTGTGAATATTCCCCTTACCATTAAGAACGTATGTTTTTCCTGTTTCTTGCGGGAAGATACGGAAAAGCCGATGATTAAGATTTCGCTCCGTTCGGTCGGTACTTTCCCATGCAATCAGCTTGCAGCCGAATTCTTTAACGGAGGCGGTCATCTGAATGCTTCGGGCGGTGAATTTTTCGGAACGATAGAGGAGGCGAAAGCCGTTTTCGAACAGGCACTGGAGAAATATAAACCTTTGTTGACAGCCAAAAGCTAAGAATGGAAGGTTAAAAGTAGACAGAGAAAGGTTAAAAGTTACCAACTTTCAACTTTCCCCTTTCATCTTTCAATGAATTTGAGATACATTTGTGCAGAATATAGCTAAATAACAGATAATGAAGAAACTTGTATTTTTATTTCTCTCTTTGTTGGCAGCCGGAGGTATATTCCAGGCGTGCGACGATTCAAAGACTTATGCTGAAATGTTGGAGGACGAAAAGAATGCGGTGAATAAATTCATCAAAGATAAAAGAATCCAGATCATTTCACAGGACGAATTTGAGAAGAATGATACTGTCACCGATTTGATCCGGAACGAATACGTTGCCCTCTCCGATGGTGTATATATGCAGATTGTAGATCGTGGAAGTGCCGAGAACAAAACGGATACTTTTGCTAACAACAATGAAATCTGCGTCCGTTATATCGAAGAAGATATAATGACACGCGACACTACCTGTTTCAATGTTTTCCTCGAAGAGTGGGGAGATGCAAATCAGCTTTACACGAATCCTGCTGTATTCCGTTATGTAGCCGAAGGCAGCTATTGTACGGTACTTTCATACAAATGGACTATTATTGGGCAAGTTATTATCAATCAACAGCAGTACCTGCAGGCTGGCTGCTTGCACTACCTTTTGTGCGCAACTATGCCCATGTACGTTTGATCGTTCCTTCCAAGGTAGGACATTCATCAGCACAACAATACGTCAATCCATACTATTATGATATTTGGACATTCAGCAAAGCACTGAATTAACCCCCATATAAATCTTAGTTAAAAGACCTATGACTCTAATCAAATCTATCTCTGGAATCCGCGGAACTATTGGCGGAGGAGCGGGTGAGGGACTAAATCCGCTTGACATTGTAAAATTCACCTCGGCTTATGCTACTTTGATTCGTAAGACCTGTAAGGCACAAAGCAACAAAATTGTAGTGGGACGCGACGCCCGCATCTCAGGTGAAATGGTAAAAAACGTAGTTGTCGGCACACTGATGGGAATGGGCTGGGATGTTGTAGACATCGATCTGGCTTCTACCCCGACTACCGAGCTGGCTGTGACGATGGAAGGCGCCTGTGGCGGTATCATCCTGACAGCTTCTCACAACCCCAAACAGTGGAACGCACTGAAACTACTCAATGAACATGGAGAATTCCTGAATGCGGAAGAAGGCAATGAAGTACTTCGTATTGCTGAGGCTGAGGAATTCGACTATGCCGATGTAGACCACTTGGGCTCTTATCGCAAAGACCTGACTTACAATCAAAAACATATTGATAGCGTACTGGCTCTCGACCTGGTAGATGTGGAAGCTATCAAGAAAGCGAATTTCCGTGTAGCTATCGACTGTGTAAACTCTGTAGGAGGTATTATCCTTCCGGAACTTCTGGAACGTCTGGGTGTGAAACATGTAGAGAAACTCTATTGCGAACCTACCGGAAACTTCCAGCACAACCCCGAACCACTTGAAAAGAACCTGGGTGACATCATGAACCTGATGAAAGGTGGAAAAGCGGATGTTGCATTTGTTGTAGACCCGGATGTTGATCGTTTGGCTATGATCTGCGAGAACGGTGTCATGTACGGTGAAGAATATACATTGGTTACTGTAGCTGATTATGTATTGAAGCATACTCCGGGCAATACGGTTTCTAATTTGAGCTCTACCCGTGCTTTGCGTGATGTAACCCGCAAATACGGTATGGAATATAGCGCCTCTGCTGTAGGAGAAGTAAATGTAGTCACCAAGATGAAAGCAACGAATGCTGTAATTGGCGGTGAAGGAAACGGTGGAGTGATCTATCCTGCCAGCCATTACGGACGTGACGCTTTGGTAGGTATCGCTTTATTCCTCAGCCATCTGGCTCACGAAGGGAAGAAGGTGAGCGAGCTTCGTGCTACTTATCCTCCTTATTTCATAGCCAAGAATCGGGTAGATCTGACACCGGAAATCGATGTGGATGCTATCCTGGCTAAAGTAAAGGAAATCTATAAGAACGAGGAAATCAATGACATCGACGGTGTGAAGATTGACTTCGCTGATAAGTGGGTGCACCTGCGCAAGAGCAATACGGAACCGATTATTCGTGTGTACAGCGAGGCTTCGACCATGGAAGCTGCTGAAGAGATCGGTCAGAAAATTATGGATGTAATCAATGAACTAGCCAAGTAACAGCAATCAACTAGCTTTGAGCATAATAAGAGGGAGGACTAATAAACGAGTCCTCCCTTTTCATGCCTTTCTGAGATACCTATTTGTTAATGTTAGGTTTGTAACCGCTGAAGGCGAAAAAATTTTGGTAATTTGCTACCGAAAATATACCTTTGTGCATATTATTATCTGATTACTTTCCAAAATGCTATGAGAATACGCCTGATTCTAGTTTTTATCACATTGATTTGTCCATTGATTAGCATAGCTGACAATGTAAAGGATGCCTATCTTTTCCAAAAGGTGGACTACCAGCAGGGATTGTCCAATAGCGCCGTACTTTGTCTTTTCAGGATAATGAGGGATTGATGTGGTTTGGTACCTATGATGGGGTAAATTGTTACGATGGGAAAAGTATGGAAGTGTTTCGTTCAGACTTTTCGGAACAAAAGACGCTGAGCAATAACATTATTCATTCTATTCAGCAGGCAGACAGCAGTTGCTTATGGATAACTACACATTTGGGAGCCAATCGTTTTTCGAAGGATTCACGGCAGGTAATCTGCAATTACGAATTTGACACTGATTTCGTGATTCATTCCAACCATGCAGGTAATACATGGGCGTTGAGTTATGACTGGATTGCCTATTACAATACCCACCATCGCCGTTTTGTACGGATTCCGATGCCCGATATTAAAATGCTGAAAGTAGATGTTCGCGCGTTTGTTACCGACGAAGGTGAATTATACCTTTTCCCTTATGAAAGCGGTGACCTGTATCGTTTCTCTTTAAACTCTTTCGATCAGGATACCTTGTCTACGCGTCTCACTACTACTCCCTCACATTTTCACTCCAAGCAGATACAGTATGTCTGCTATCAGAATGGTGTATTCTGTTTCTATGATTCGGATTATGATCTTTTTGTGTATGATATATCAAGAAAGTCTAAGATTTACATCCGTAACATTGGTGAGATGGTTCATAAATATGGGCAAATAACGGGAATTGTACCTTTCTATGAGGATATTGTTATCGCATTCCAGACGAATGGTCTGATTCGCTTGCGTCTTTCTCAAAAGTATGCAGAGGAGATTATCGATCAGAATATGCGTATTTATGGTATTTATAATGACTCCCGGCAAGGGGTACTGTGGGTAGGAACCGACGGGCAAGGAGCCATTATGTATTCCAAGAAGTATTCTATTGCCACTAATCTGATGTTAAACAGTTTCTCACCTAATTTGACCCGTCAGGTAAGGTCGATAATGACCGACAAATACGGGGGACTTTGGTTTGGAACCAAGGGAGACGGACTGCTGCATGTGAAAAACTATCGGGACGGGGTACACGCATCCAACACAGAGGTTTACTCGCTGGATAAAAGCAGAATGCGATGTCGTATGTCAAGCAGAACAGGGAATTTCAGGTATACTCCATGTTGGAGCCGTTATAGGAATGGATTCTGGGTTGGAACCGGCTCTTCGGGCTTGTGCTATTATTCTTTTGATAATGGAAAGTTGCATGAACTTTCAAATAGGGAAACAGGAACTGGAGGAAGTGGCAGAAGTGCATTCCATCTTTGAGGAAAGCGACAGTGTCCTTTATCTGGCGACTTCGGGTAAAGGTTTTATAAAGTAATAGTAGATAACAGTAAGCAGGACGTTCAAATCAAATCGTGGAAGAATTATCGTTTTACCATGAGCAACAAGAGCTTAACCTTTTATAGTATGGTGCCACAAGGAGATTCCCTGTTGTGGCTGGGAAGCAGGCAAAAGGGATTGATACGTTTTGACCGGAAAACGGAAGAGTATCAGATCTATTCCCTGAATGAGATTCTGCATAAATCTGTAGACGATATTCTCTGTTTGCACTGGCATGGAGAGCAATTGTATGTGGGCACTACCTCCGGCTTGGTGCGCGTTACTTTTAAAGAACGCAAACTGGAAGCGGATTATATCGGTCGTGAACAAGGGTTGCTTAATGACATGATTCATAGTATTCTGGAAGATGCCAACGGGCTGCTGTGGCTGGGTACGAATCGCGGACTGATCAAATTCAATCCGGAAAATTCATTTTCTCATGCCTATTATTACAGCGGAGGCATTCAGATAGGAGAGTTTAGCGATGATGCATATTACCGTTGTCCATATACCGGTTGTCTTTTCTTCGGAGGAATCGACGGATTGCTCTACCTTGATAAGAAGGTGTCGGCAGCACCGGAATATTATCCGGAAATATTATTGCGTAAGCTGATCATAGAAAAGACATTTGTCAATTTGCAAGACCATTATTTGCCGGACAGGAAAGGGCTGCGGATGCAGGGAGCCAATCTTTCGTTTTCTTTATTCTTTGTTGTACCTGATTATGCCAGTGGTGGCGATGTGGAATACTCGTATATGCTCGAAGGTTATGATAAGGACTGGGGAGCTTTCAGCAGTGTGAATGAAGCATCCTATTTCAGCGTCCCGTCCGGAGATTATCTGTTTAAGGTTCGCTATAAGAAAGATGTGTTTGCTACAGAATACAAGACCTTCACGATTCCCGTACACATTCTGCCCCCTTGGTATCGCACAGTGTATGCGTACATTGTTTATATACTATTGGGTATCGTATTGGTAATGTATGTGATTCATCTTTTCCGCAAGTATTTTCGTCATGAACGGATGATGAAGAAACTGCTGGAGTCGGAAAATCGAAATATATCTCTGGCGGCGGATAGTTATCAGGCGCGTGAGGTGCTCAATACTTGTACTCTCATTTATCAGGCTTGTGATCAGCTAAACGACAAGAATATCTCCTCTGAAGGACATGCAGAGAAAATAGGTCAGATTCGTGAATCCGTGATGTCCTTGCTCTTTGGGTGTGGGTTGGGTGATGAATGTTTCCGTTTGTTGTCGTCGCTGCATTTTTCGGTTTCGGGGCGTTTGTCTCTTTTGAAGTTGGCGGAAGAGGTGCTTCAAGTACTTGAAAAAGAAGGCCATGATGTCTCTTCGATACAGTTAGACATTCCGGAAAATTTCACTTATCCCGCCTATAAGAATGCGTTACGTTGTATCCTTTATTTCAGTTACCTTTATATTTCCAGTTGTAAGACAGAGAAGGTATCGGTGACGGTGACAGAAGAAGCAGGTTGTATGATGCTGACATTTGTTTCTCCAGATGAAACAGTGAAAGGATTGAAGGATGTATTGTCCGGAGAAGAACTCTTGTCTATCAGGGCGAAAGATTCGGATGATATGTTCAGGATACGGACCATGCAACGTTTCGTGTTTTCTGCATTGAAGCAGCAGAATAGTGTGATGCGCTATATAACCCCTGTAGGGCAGGATAATCAGTTGACTATCACATTCGATCCGGTTGTTGTGGCAGAGCAGAATGAAGTGAGAAAAACAGTTTTGTTGTTGGAAGACAGGGAAGAGATCGTCTGGTTGATCAGTGCGTTACTTTCCGATGAGTATGAAGTCCGTTCAGTGCGGGTGTGCAGTTGGCATTTGACGAGATGCATAAGTCCGCACCGACTTTATTTCTGGTGGATATGCTTATGTATGCCGATGCGGAAAGTACCTTTATAAAGTATGTCAATAAGAATCGTTCTATGTTGTCGAAGACAGCGTTTATTCCGATGTTGACATGGAAAGTCAGTGCGTCTATGCAGCGGGAGTTGATTCTATGGGCAGATTCTTATATTGTTCTTCCTTATGATATACCATTCCTGAAAGAAACGATCCATAAAGTGATTTATGGCAAGCGGGAAGCCAGACAGATTTATATGGAAGACCTGGAAGGCTGGGCAGATTCTATTGTTTGTACCACTACGGAACAGGCGGATTTTGTCAGGAAGTTCTTGCAGGTCGTGGAGCAGAATCTGGATCGTGAAGATTTGGGCTCCACGTTTGTGGCAGAACAAATGTTGATGAGTTCCCGTCAGTTCTACCGGAAGTTTAAGGAGATTTCGGGTATGTCACCCAGCGATTTGATTAAAGATTACCGGATGGAGAAGGCCGCCCGTTTGTTGCAGAACGAGGAACTGTCTATTCAGGATGTAATTTCCGATGTAGGTATATCCAGTCGTGCTTACTTCTACAAAGAGTTTACCCGTAAGTTTGGCGTAACTCCTAAGGTATATAGAGAGAAGCTTTTAGGGAATGACACTCATAAAAATCAGGAGTGAACAGCCAGGAAGCGGTCTGGTATTAGTTGCCAAGAAATAAATTCCCATGCTGATCTGTGCTGCTTTTAAGGTTGGTCTCCTTTGTACTCTCTTTTGTTTTCCATTATTTATTATTCTGATATATAGGGTATTATCCAGTACTCTATTTTACCATCTGTACTTTAAACAGACATTTTTCTCTTCTCTGTTTTTGGCGCACAGGAGTATCTCATTTCTTTGGCTATTCCTTTAATTTGCGTCAACGTATTAAACGTATTTGGTAACCTTATTATTATTAATTAAAACAAGTAGTATGAATTTGTTTGGAATGAAAAACATCGCATCAGGTCATTATGGCTACTACTATTGTTACTTACGTGTAGTGTAACAGTATGGGCGCAAGGAAGTTCCGTCACAGGCCGTGTCTCTGATGAAAAAGGAGAACTGCTCATAGGGGTGAGTGTTCAGGAAAAAGGTACAACGAATGGTACCATTACCGATATGAATGGTCAGTATACCTTGAAGCTTTCAACAGGGAATCCTATTCTGCTCATATCTTATATAGGATATAAGCCGCAAGAGGTAAAGGTAGCAAAGCAAAAAATCGTAGATGTCGTTTTGGTGGAAGATGTGTCGTCACTGGATGAAGTGGTAGTAGTGGGTTACGGCAATCAGCGTAAAGTATCTGTGGTAGGCGCTCAGTCTACGATGGATGTGAAAGACATTAAGATGCCTGCTGCAAGTCTGTCTTCTGCTATTTCCGGACGCATTGCCGGGGTGGTTGCCGTTCAGCGTAGCGGCGAACCCGGTCACGATGAATCGGATATCTGGATTCGTGGTTTATCTTCCTTGCTCGGACAGAGTTCCAGTCCCCTTGTGCTCGTTGATGGGGTAGAACGTAGTTTCAACAATATCGACCCTGAAGATATCGAATCGTTTACAGTGCTGAAAGACGCTTCCGCAACTGCAGTATATGGTGTACGTGGTGCCAACGGAGTCGTAATCGTGAAAACCAAACCCGGTAAAGTAGGCAAACCACAGTTTAGTGTGGACTATTACGAAAGTTTTACCCGCCTGACCAAGAAAGTAGATATGGCAGATGCCTACATTTACATGGATGCACGCAACGAGGCGCAGATGAATACAAGCGGTACACTTAAATATTCGGCTGCTTATATCGAAGCGACAAAGAAGGCCAACGGTTTATTGCCGAATGACAATCCCCGATTGTATAATCCTTACCTGTATCCGGCCATCGACTGGGCAGATAACCTGTTCAATGACTGGGGACACAACCGTCGCGGGAATATTAATATCCGTGGTGGTGTACCTAATGCAAACTATTATGCTTCATTGAGTTACTACGGAGAAACCGGTATGACCCGCAACTTCAAGCTGGAGAACTACAATACTCAGATGAAGTACGACCGTTATAACTTCACCTCCAATCTGAATCTGAAGCCGACTTCCAAGACGACGGTTGATCTGGGTTTTCCGGTTATCTGGGACAGGGACACTATCCGCAGAGCAGCACCAGTTCGCTGTACGCAGCCTGTATGGATGTGAATCCGGTTATTTATCCTTTGTTGCTGCCCAACGGTACCGTGTCCGGTATCAACTCACAGCAAAAGTTCAACCCTTACGGTCTGCTGGCTCGCGGAGGTTATTATGATGAATTTTCCAGCCAGTTAAATTCTAATATCCGCGTGAAGCAGGACTTGGATTTCTGGAAGTGGAGCAAAGGACTTTCCGCTTCTGCCATGGTAGCTTTCGATACTTACAATTCACGTAAGAGAAAGTATAACCGGAATGAACCGATGTACACCTTTGCCGGTAAAACGGATGAAAACGGAATCTGGATAGAAGACACCTTGTTTGATGAAGAAACAGGCGATTACCTCTACTCGGTGCTGAAAGAAGCGGATGGTAGCCTGTCACTTCAGACACCGGAGCAATGGAGCAGCCGCACGGTGTATACAGAAGCATCCTTGAACTATGACCGTAGTTTCGGTGCTCATCGGGTAGGAGGTCTGTTGCTTTACAATCAGAAAGTATATTGGGATTTGAATGCGACGGATGTCATTGGCGGTATGCCTTACAAGCAACGCGGTTTTGCCGGACGTGCTACTTATTCATGGAACGACCGTTACTTCGCAGAATTCAATCTCGGTATCAATGGTTCGGAGAACTTCAGTCCGGGCAAGCGTTATGGTGTCTTCCCTGCTTTTGGTCTGGGATGGGCAGTCTCCAATGAATCTTTCTGGAATCCGGTCCGCAAATACATTTCCTTCCTCAAATTCCGCTATACGGACGGATGGGTCGGCAGTGATACCGCAACAGGCAGACGCTTCATGTATCAGGGGGTGTTCACCGGTCTGACAGGAACCATGTTCGGAACCAATTATACAAGTGCCAACGGTTATGGAGAAGAAAAGTATGGTGTAAATGTCACTTGGTCTAAATCCAGAAAGCAAGACTTGGGTATCGATATCAAGTTCTGAATGATAATCTGTCCTTTGTAGTCGACTTTTTCAAGGAACGTCGCGACAACATCTTCCTGCAACGCAGTACAATCCCCAGCTACGCCGGATGGATCGAAAACCCTTATGCTAATCTGGGTGTCGTAGAAAATAAAGGTATAGAGCTGGCGATGGACTATACACAACGGCTGGGTAAGAAGACATTCCTTACGGTACGTGGCAATCTGACTTTCAATAAAGACAAGATTATAGAGAACGACGAACCGCCGGTAGACTATCCTTGGATGGAGACACGCGGTACGAATGTAAATGCGACTTGGGGATTCATAGCCGATGGGCTCTTTACCAGTCAGGCGGAGATTGAAGACCATGCTACCCAGTTCGGGACAGTACATGTAGGCGATATCAAATACCGTGACTTGAACGGGGACGGGGTGATCGACAACTATGACAAGACCGTCATCGGACGCGGTGATGTCCCCAGAATCTATTACGGATTCGGTGCCGACCTACAGATCGGAGACTTTTCTATCAGCGCCCTGTTTCAGGGAACCGGACAGGCCGACCGCTATCTGGACGGCATTTGTATCAAGCCTTTCTGGGATGACGAAGGCCGTGACAATGTCTTTGCCAACATCCACGACCGCTGGAGTCCCGACGATCCGACCAATCAGGATGTGTTCTATCCGCGCATGTATGTTGGCAGTGACGCCAACACGAATAATGTTCAGAGAAGTTCGTGGTGGGTGAAAGACGTCAGCTTCCTGCGTCTGAAGCAACTGAACATATCCTATAATATACCGAAAAAGCTGCTGGACAGATGTTTCCTCAAAAGTGCAAGCGTCTACCTCATGGGTACGAATCTGCTTACCTTCTCTAACTTCAAGCTGTGGGATCCGGAGCTGAACTCGAGTAATGGAACAGCTTATCCGAATGTATCCAGCTATTCGGTCGGAGTCAAGTTTAGTTTTTAACCCTAAAGTCAAATAATCGTTATGAAGAATAGAATAAAACAATACCTGTTGGCTGCATCGATGTGTGTCGGACTGACTGCTTGCAGTGATTTCTTTGAACCGATTCCCGGTGTGCAGTTTGGACTGGACGAAACGTTTGCCTCCAAGCAAAGGACGGAAGAATATCTGAACAATGTATACAGCTACGTGCGTGAAGTGACAGATGCCATTCATCCGAACACCTACGGAGGTATCTTTACGGAAGCATCTTTGGACGGAGCAAACCGCTGGAACAAAACGTATGCGGAATGGACCAACGGCTCCTTTAACTCCGCTTCAGCTCAGGCAAGTGAATACTTTTCAAAGTACTATCAGGCAATAGCCAAAGCAAGTACGTTCATCCAGAACGTAGATAAATGTACAGAAGCCGCCGCCTCTACACGTGGAAAGTGGAAATCGGAAGCACGTGCATTGCGGGCATACTATTATTTTGAATTGCTGCGCCTTTACGGTCCTATTCCGTTGATTGGCGAAGATCCCATTCCTTTGGACGCTTCCTTGGAAGAACTGATTAAAGAACGTAATTCGGTAGACGAATGCGTAAACTTCATTGCTACGGAATTGCAGAGCGCTATTGATTCCGGCGATTTGCTCCAGAGAGCCGGGAAGGCAAACCTGGGACGTATGGATGTCGCCACTTGTATGGCACTCAAGGCAAAGCTGTACCTCTATTGGGCAAGTCCGCTTTTCAACGGAAATACGGATCAGGCGTCAGTCAAGAATAAAGACGGCAAACAACTTTTCCCTCAGACCGAAGATAACTCCAAATGGACTCAGGCACGCGATACATATGAACGGTTTATGACCTTCGCAACCGGACAGGGATACAAGCTGACCGAGGTCTATACGAATGGAAAACTGGACCCTTATGCTTCGTGCAGGGCTGCGGGCGAGTTTTTCACCACAACCTGGGAAGCTGTTGATGAACTGATTTTTGTGAAGCTGAGAGATTTGTACGACTATACCTACTGGGTATGCCCTAAGTTTACCGACTTCCAGGATACCGATGTGACTGGCGGCGGTGGCTATTATACAACACAGGAAACGGTAGACCTGTTCTTTACGAAAGACGGACTGACCATCGAAGAAGATCCCGGCTATGACAAATTCGAGGGCATACCGAGCGCCAACAACTTCACATCCGGAAGATATTATGACCCCAATAACCCTTCCCGTCTTTACTTTGACGCCGATAAGTCCAAAGTGCTGAAACAGTGGAAAGACCGTGAACCGCGCTTTTATGTGAATATTACCTATAGCGGCTCTATCTGGCTGAACGAAGGTAAGTACAATGAGGAAATGCGCACAGACTTCACCAACGGTGCAAACGGAACCTGCGGCAAGTCCAAAGCCTCCGGCGACTGTCCGGATTCGGGATACTTGATCCGTCGGGGTGCGAAAGCTTCTAACAATAACGGCTCGAAACACTTCTCTCCGGTACTTCGTCTGGCAGATATGTATTTGGGATATGCCGAAGCACTTTGTATGTGCAGCGATCTCGATAATGCCCTGACTTATCTGAATAAAATCCGTGTCCGTGCAGGCATTCCCGAATATACATTTACCGCAACAGCCGGCAAAATAACCTGTCCGAAGACACAGACCGATCTGCTGAACCGTATCCGCCGCGAACGTCTGGTTGAACTAGTCTTCGAATGGAACCGCTATTTCGATGTGCGTCGCTGGAAAGTGGCGGAAGGACAGAATGATCCCGAACATTGGATCTATCCGGCATATCACACCGGAGGCGAAGGAGGCAAAGTATACGGTATGAATATGGACAAGGATTATCCGGCATTCTTCGAAAGGACCTCTTTTGAGACTCGTGTAGCATTTACGAAAAAGCAATATTTCATGCCGATACCTTATGATGACCTCCGTCGTATCCCGTCACTGGTACAAAACTTAGGATGGTAATACGATATTCGAACAATAACGCTTAAACAAGAAGATTATGAAACATTGGAAAGATATAGCTTTCGGGTTGTTTGTCTCACTGACACTGGCTGCCTGCTACGGTGAGGAAGACAGCTTCGCAACTCCTGACATCTATAAAGATTATCAGCCTGTACTGAAAGACGGGAATACCGTAGCCGGATATGCGGCTGCCCCTCTCAAAGAGGCGAAATATGATGAGGTGCTGAATGAACTTTACCTCACGTGGGACGGCAGTAACTCCGGCTGGGAAAAGAGAGATGAATATGTGGGAGTGGAAGTAGAATTCAACTCCCTGCTCTCCGGCAAAAAGATAAAGCGCGTCATGATCCCGAATGTCGGTGATTTTGGCAACCTGACTGTGAAAAGGCGGGATTATGGCAACGAGCCGACCACTCTGCGTCTGAGTAAATATCGTACAGTAGTGGTTACAGACCGTTACGGTGTAGAGGAACTTCGTTTCCGTTCTATCTACAAAGATGCCGACGGTGCCCGGCAGACAAGTGACTGGACGAATCTGAGCGATCAGGCGGATAAGTATGAACTTCAAGTGGATATGAACTATGCTGCCTGGCAGTATTTTAAAACCAGCCAGGCGACACAAGTTCAGATTTCCTTTGAGAGTGATTCGGAGATACGTCCCGTTTCTGCATTGTATAATCTGATAGGTAACGGAGATGAGGCTGCTACTCAGGAAGAGTTCCGGAAATGGTATTATATGGATTGTGCGGCTATGTCATTCGACCCCTATAATCTGGCTTTCGACCCTTACGGCAAACTGCGTGTCTTTATCAAGAAAGACCAGACCGGAGGAGCGTATGCGATAGATTACCCCACCCATAACGAAGGAAGAGGTATTGTTTATCCGGCTTCGGAAAGCAATCCGAACGATGCGTGGTGGAAACTGCCGGACATGCAGCATGTGTTCATGCACGAGATGGGACACTGCGTGCAGTGGATGCCCAAACAAGGAAAATATATCATGGAAGGTGTGCAGGATTGTGACCGACAGGGGTATCAGGAAGGATGGCCGGACGCTGTGAAAGTAGCGAGCAAAGGATATATTCTGGCTACGCAAAGAAGAGTATCAGGCCGCTATCGCCAAGTCTTACCGGAATCCGCAGAGTGATAAATACTTTGTCTGGCAGGTTGACTATAATACTTCCGGTGCTTTTATGAGTTGGCTGCGTCTTTATAATGGCGACTTGCGTACGTATGTTGCCGTGGACGGTGCTGATGGACGAACTGACCAACCAGTGGAGCCTGGAGGATGCGGTGAAGTATATCCTGAAGGAGAGCTACCCGGACCTTACGATGGAAGAACTCTGGAACGAATACAAGACAGAGGTGGAAGTGTTCCTGCAAAATAACTAATAGAGCAACCTTTAAAAAAAAAACTATAATGAAGAAAGTATTATTTGCATTAGCTGTGCTGTGCACGAGCTTTTGGAGTTGCAATACCTTGGATTTGAATGACGTGGGCTACGGAGATGGTGACCGTCTGAAGGCTTCCTCCGTTAAAAAAATATTGTATGGCACAGCCGATGGCTGTTGGAAAGCTGACTATCAGGGGCACGAGTTTTACTTCCAGTTTCATGAAGACGGAACAGTGACACTGGATTCGGACTTTCTGGAGATGGCGGTAGAAGGAAAAACATCATTCTCTGCCAAAGGCAAGGAAGTGGCACTGGATATTGAGAATTGCGATGTCCATCTGCAAAACCTGGGGAGTGAATTTGCAGATACCAAGTTTGTCGTATCAGAGATTCCGGCAGAAGGAGAGGCACCACAGCTGAACTTATACGGTGAATCTACCGGCAATACCATTGAACTGCAGCCGACTACACAGGCATACATCGATGGTAAAGTTGCTTCAAAAGCGGACTTTACCGAACTCTTTGAGAAAAACTTATTGGATAATCAGTCCATCTGTGACGCTTCCGGCAATTTTATCGGTTATTATAGCTTGGTACTGAATGGTGTCAATGATCTTTCTGTCAAGGTAATAACGATTGAAAACAAGGATGGAAGCGATGCGAACGGCCATACGCAATATTATGAATCTAAACTGACGAAAGAAGGGCAAATCTTCAAACTGGACACGCCGGTAGAACAGATTAAATCGGTGAACGGAGCCACTTATGCCTTCAAAGCCATTGATTGCACCGGTGATGCGGTGGCGGTAGACGGTATGTCAAATGTAACCCTGACCTCCAACAAGGGAGCGGTCAATGACTTCGACTATGTGACTTCCGGAGGAAAATTCACACTCGGAAAAGCGCAGGATCACGGTGCCGCTTGTGATGAAATATGGGCGGGAACAGGCGGACAGGCTACAAGCTCCGGTGGAACAATCGCCGATATAAATGCCATGAGCTATGATTTCGGATGGAGTGGAAGCGCGAAGCAAAGACCGCTCGTTATCTGGACATGGTGGTTTGCAAACCTCGCTTTCCCGAGCAGTGAAGAAGGAGCAAGCATCCTGATGAATAATTCCGATAAAGACCGTGTCTTGTTTAAGAACATATCCGGCAGCGGACAGACTTGCGGCGGCGGTACTCTTAACGCGACTGAAGTAGCTGAGATAAATGCCTACTGTAAAGACCTGATAGATACCTGGTTCAATGAGAAAGGGCTTTTGTTGTTCGTCACGACCGTCAGAGTGCAGGAGATAAATTCTACATCTATCTTTTGTGTCCCGATACGGAAGCCACTTCGAAAGGTGGAATGTGGATGAAGTATCAGAGAGACTGAGAATGAATGTGAATAAGATAGTATAAGCTAATGATGCTAACGTACTTAACTAATTAATAATTAATAAATGAATAGATGATGAAAAGACTGTTTTTACTGATGATCCTGGGTGTAACTTCGGTGTTATGCCTGAATGCTCAAACTAAGTCGTTGCACCAGCTGCAACAGGAATTCGTTGATTTACGCTGTGGTATGTTCATTCATTTCAACATGCCGACCTTCTTTAATGAGGACTGGCCGGACCCGGATGCTGCTCCCGAGCTTTTCAACCCTGTCAGGATGGACTGCAAACAATGGGCAAAAGCGGCAAAATCAGCCAACATGACCTACGGATGTCTGACAACGAAACATCATAGCGGTTTCTGTATATGGGATACTAAAACGACCGATTATAGTGTAATGAGCAGCCCGTTCAAACGTGACGTGGTAAAAGAATATGCCGACGCATTCCGTGCCGAAGGGATGAAAGTGATGCTCTATTATTCGATCCTCGATACGCATGCCCGGCTGCGTCCCAAGTGTATAACTCCGCAGCATATCGAAATGATCAAGGAGCAACTTCGCGAACTGTTGACCAACTATGGTGAAATAACAGCTTTGATCATTGACGGTTGGGATGCCCCGTGGTCACGTATCTCTTACGATGACGTACCTTTTGAAGATATTTATCGTCTGGTCAAATCAATCCAGCCCAACTGTCTGGTGATGGATTTGAATGCAGCGAAATATCCTGCCGAGGCTTTGTTTTACACGGATATCAAGTCTTACGAACAAGGAGCCGGACAGCATATCTCGAAAGATACCAACCGTCTGCCTGCCTTGTCTTGCCTGCCGTTACAGCAGAACTGGTTCTGGAAAGAAAGTTTCCCGACTACCCCGTGAAGTCTCCGGCACAAATGGTCAATGATAATATCATCCCGATGGGCAAATCCTATTGTAACTTTATCCTGAACGTAGCTCCCAACAGAGACGGCTTGATGGATGCCAACGCCTTGAAAGCTCTGAAGGAAATAGGTAAACTGTGGAAGAACGACGGTCGTGTAGCAACGGTTCCCGAAGCGGATGCTCCTATTATATCTTCCAACATTGCCAAATATCAGCCTGCCGAAGGTACATGGAGCAGTGACTATGCTATCATGGACTTTGCCAATGACGATGATTTCGGGACCTGCTGGAATTCTAATCCTGAAGTGAAAGTGCCCTGGTATTCGGTTACTTTTGAGCGCGAGAAATCTTTCAATATGGTGGTTATTACGGATCGTAACAATGACCGTTTGCAGGAATACCGTCTGGAATACCGTGCGGGTGGTACATGGAAACCCCTTTACGAAGGTAAGGCTCCTACCGGTCTGCGTGTGAAAATCCACCGTTTCGATACGGTTTGGGGAGATGCGGTACGAATGACTGTCTTAAACTCTAATGGTACTACCTCCATTGCAGAGTTCGGGGTATATTGTGAGAGAAGATGATGAATTTATCTTAGAGTTAAATCATTGATTTTATATAGAATCACCATCAGGTAAAGTCGTGTTTTGATGGTGATTCTATTTCATCCAACTCTTTATCGTACGTCCGTACTTCCCTTTTTGTGGGACTTGCGTGTAGAATAATATTTGGATTTAGGCCAAACATTTGTATCAGCTTTCTAATGGTCTATCCGATGGCTTTTGTTACTTTTCTTACTTATTAATGTCTCATTTATATTATATTTAGTATATTTGTTCCCGCTTTATCTAATAAGACATGAACAATAACACTTGCTATTAATATAATGAGAAGATGTCTGATATTATGCCTTTTTACATTTATTAGTTCGTTGGTCTGTTGGGCTGATGCGGGTAAAGATGCTTATCTTTTTCGGAAAGTCGATTATCAACAAGGGCTTTCTAATAGTGCTGTGCTTTGCCTCTATCAGGATAAAGCAGGGCTGATGTGGTTTGGCACTTATGATGGCGTGAATTGTTATGATGGGAAGGTATCGAGGTCTTTCGTTCTGATTTCTCAATGAAAAAGACGTTGAGTAACAATGTCATTCATTCTATTCAGCAGGCAGATAGCAGTTGTTTGTGGATTACTACACATTTGGAGTTAATCGTTTTCGCAAGATTCGCGTCAGGTAGTGGGATATTATGATTTTACAGGTGATTATTATCTGCATTCCAATCCGAAAGGAGATACTTGGGTAGTAAGCGATGAAGGAATCTTTTATTATAATACTTATCATAAAAAGTTTGTCCATCTCAAAAATATAGAGACTCCTGTCGAGAATATGGATCAGCGTGCTTTTGTCACGGATGATGGTGTCTTATGGACTTTTCCACGGAATACAGGTAGTCTGATTCAATGTTCATTAGATGGCTTTGACCGGGATACATTGTCTGTCCATCCTACTGTTTCATCTTCTGATTTTCATGCAAAACCTATCGATAATGTATTTTATCAGAATGGCATTCTCTGTTTTGTGGATGCAGAGCGGGATCTTTATGTATATGATATTTCCAGAAGGTCTAAAATCTATATTCGTAACCTTTCTTCGTTGGTGCAACGATATGGGAAAGTTGTGGGAATTGTTCCTTTTTATGAAGACATTATAATTGCTTTTCAAACCAATGGTTTAGTACGTTTACGCACCTCGAAAAAATATGAAGAAGAAGTGGTGGACCGTAATGTACGTATATATGATATTTTCCGCGATCCTCATCAGAATATTCTTTGGGTAGCTTCTGATGGGCAGGGAGCTGTCATGTACGCTAAGAAGTACTCGATAGCCACTAATCTGATGCTTAGCAAACTATCATCCAATCTAAGTCGGCAGGTACGTTCTGTCATGACAGACAAATATGGCGGATTATGGTTTGGCACGAAAGGAGATGGACTTTTGCATGTACATGACTATGAAGGTGGTATGGATGCTTCTGCTACTACAGTTTACTCTCCAGTAGGCAGGCAGGATGCCTCATCTTATACCCGTTGGAATAGAGAGTTTCAAGCATACTCATTAAAACAAAGCCGTTATATGGATGGCTTTTGGGTAGGATCGGGTAATCCCGGACTGTTTTACTATTCTTTTGCAGATAAGGCCTTGCATTGTGTTGAGGATAAGTCTGTAGATCCTGTTATCGAAATACATGATATCTATGAAGAGAATGACAGCGTACTCTATGCGGTTACGGCTGGGGTCGGATTTCGTAAATTGATATTGGAGAGGAAACAAGGGGAAATTCACCTCAAATCGCAAAAGCGTTATCATTTCTTTATGAACAAAAAGAGATAACCATGTTTTATCCTATGTTAGCTGAAGGAGATTCCATTCTTTGGTTGGGAAGCCGGGAAAAGGGGCTAATTCGATTTGATAAACAGACAGAAGAATATAAAGTCATTTCTTTGAAAGAAATATTGCATAAATCTGTTGATGATGTACTTAGCCTGCATCGTGCTAAAGATGGTAGGATGTATGTAGGAACAACATCAGGACTAGTGTGTTTGACCTTTAATAAGAAACAAATCAGTGCCTCCTATATCGGTAGAGAACAAGGGTTGCTTAATGATATGATTCATGGCATATTGGAGGATGCAAATGGTTTTTTATGGCTTGGCACTAATCGTGGGCTTATTAAATATAATCCCAAAAACACTTCTTCGCATGCTTATTATTATGCCGCCGGTGTGCAGGTGGGCGAGTTTAGTGATGATGCCTATTATCAATGTCCTTATACCGGACGTCTTTTCTTTGGAGGTATTGACGGTTTGCTTTATCTGGATAAGGAAGTGGCGACAGCTCCGGAATTCTATCCGAACATATTATTGCGTAAGCTAATGATCGGACGTAAGGAGGTTAATCTGGGGATTATTATACCGATGGTGGCAAAGCGTTAAGTTTTAAAGGAGCGAAGGCTTCTTTTCCCTTTCTTTGTTGTTCCAGACTTTCTTACTGGAGGTGATGTGGAGTACTCCTATATGCTGGACGGATTTGATAAAGACTGGACCTCGTTTAGTAGTATAAATGAAGCATCGTATCTGGAAATACCTTCGGGTAGCTATGTTTTAAAGGTCCGTTATAAGAAAGATGTATTTAATACGGAATATAAGGTATTTTCTATCCCTTTGTACATTCTTTCGCCTTGGTATCTTTCTACGGTAGCCTATGTCATTTACTTGCTGTTTTTATATTAATAGCCGGTTATCTGATTCATTTATTAAGAAAATATTTTCTCCAGAAGCGTATGATGCAGCGGCTGTTGACAGCAGAAAGCAATGAAGCTCTACCGGAGTCCGCCAGTCTTAATCGTGAGTTACTGAATCGTTTTACGTCCATTTATCGTTCTTGTGATCAGTTGCGTGCGGAAAATCTCCCTTATGAACAGCGTCTCAGAATTATGGAGCAGGTACACGAGACGGTTATTGCAACTCTTTTCCGTCGGGAACTTTGGCTGTAGAGGAACTTAAGTCATTTTTCCCTACGGAATATGCGATTACTGGTTGTATGTGCATGAAAGAGCTCTCTATAGAAGTCTTGCATGTGTTGGAAGGACAGGGCGTTGATATATCTTCTGTAAAACTTGCTATACCAGAACACTTTGTTTATCCTGTTTATAAGAATGCTTTACGCTGTATGCTCTATTGGTGTTACCTTTATATTGGCGGAGTAAAACATAAGTCGGATATTGTAGTGGATGTGAAGGAAGAGGAAGGACGGATGTTGCTGCAGTTCTCTGCTGTAGATGATACTCTGAAGGAATTATATAAGCAACTTTCCGGTTCGGAAGAAGAGGGAAGAAGAGATAGTCAGGAAATAGAAGAGGCGATAACTACCCGCCAATTACTGTTTTCTGTGCAAGCGGCTTTGAGACAGCTAAATGTTACGCTTCACTATGCCGACAGAGAAAAGGATCATTTATTGACGTTAGCCTTTGAACCGGCTATCATCAAGGAGACTGAAGAGCATGGGAAGAAAACGGTTCTTCTGCTGGAGGATAGGGATGAAATGGTATGGCTGATAAGTGATCTCTTAGCAGATGAATTTGTTGTTTGTCCGGTGAAAAGTGTACAACTTGCATTTGAAGAAATACGTAGATCGGCTCCTGCTTTGTTACTAGTTGATATGTTGATGTATGCAAAAGCAGAGAGTGACTTCCTGGAATATGTGAATAAGAATCGTACTCAACTTTCGAAAACGGCATTTATTCCAATGTTAAGTTGGAAAGTAAGTTCGTCCATTCAGCGCGAATTGATTATGTGGGCTGATTCATATATTGTACTTCCTTATGATATTATATTTTGAAAGAAGCCGTCAATAAAGCTATTTACGGTACTCGGGAGGCAAAAGCAGATTTATATGGAAGAGCTTGGTGACTGGGCCGGACGCATTGTTTGTACTACAGAAGAACAGGCGGACTTTATCCGGAAACTGTTGCAAGTGATAGAACAAAATCTTGACCAGGAAGAATTGGGATCAACCTTAATTGCCGACCGTATGGCGATGAGTCCGCGTCAATTCTATCGCAAGTTTAAAGAAATATCCAATGCGGCTCCCAGTGACTTGATAAAGAGTTATCGGATGGAGAAGGCTGCACGATTGTTGCAGAATGAAGAACTTTCTATTCAGGATGTTATCGCTGAAGTTGGTATTTCCAGCCGTTCCTATTTTTATAAAGAGTTTACCCGCCGATTCGGAATGACGCCGAAAGATTATCGGGAGCAACTCCGATAATGCTATCCCCACTATCTTATTCTTTACTAATTGAGTTTTATGGATGTATTACCCGAATCCTTAGATCAGTAATTCCGGATAATTAAGTCTTTCGAGGTCCTTATTTATTCGTTCCACTATAGTTGGGCGCAAGAGGAACTATAGTGCTTCTTGCGTCCAACTATAGTGGAACGAAAGGGAAACTACAGTAGAACGAATGAATTTGGACTGATAAGAAATTAGTTTTTCAAAGTCTTTCGGTTAATGATTCGGGTTTTCTTCATTCCTTCTGTTCTTTGGTCGTTTGGGGTGATAGGTATATTTGAATTCATGTCTGTATAGATTTTATTTATTACTGCTTACGAATAAACTTTTTAATAAAAGTGGCGAAAATGCGGCTATTATAACTTGATACAATGTGCGCAAACTTGTGCTCTGTTTGTGCGTGAATGAATGCTATGTGTTGATATATAGATGTTTATAATGTGCTTTATTTCTCCTTTCTGTTCTATAAATGAGCATTTTCATTTTGACATAATTTTGTCACTTCTGCGGAATATTCTTAATATTAAAAGTTTTTAATTTGCCTCCGCTTATAAGAATTATATAGGCGATTGATAACCTTAGTATTAATTAAAAAAAACAAAGTAACATGAATTTGTTTGAAATGGAAAAACATCACACAAAGACATTGTGGCTATTGGCATTACTGCTAACATTTAGTACAGTAGTGTGGGCACAAGGTACTCCTGTAACAGGGCGTGTGTCTGATGAAAAAGGCGAATTGCTCATTGGAGTGAGCGTTCAGGAAAAAGGTACTACGAATGGTACCATAACAGACACCAATGGTCAGTATAATCTGAAACTGACGAGTAACAATCCCATTCTTATCGTATCCTATATAGGATATAAATCACAAGAGGTAAAAGTAGGCAAACAGAAAGTGCTGGACGTAATTCTTGCAGAAGATGTATCGTCACTGGACGAAGTGGTAGTTGTGGCTTACGGACATCAACGTAAAGTATCGGTAGTAGGTGCGCAGTCATCTATGAAAATAGAAGATATAAAGATGCCGACAGCTAATTTATCTTCTGCTATTGCTGGACGTTTGCCGGGTGTAGTAGCTGTGCAACGTTCAGGAGAACCGGGGCATGATGATTCCGATCTTTGGATCCGTGGTATTTCTACACTGGCGGGTCAGAGCTCTAAACCACTGGTATTGGTGGATGGTGTGGAACGTAGTTTCAATAATATCGACCCTGAAGATATTGAGTCGTTTACGGTGCTGAAAGATGCTTCTGCCACAGCTGTATATGGAGTACGCGGTGCTAATGGTGTAATTCTGATTAAAACCAAACCGGGTAAGGTGGGCAAGCCGCAATTCTCAGTAGACTACTATGAAGGTTTTGTGACATTGACAAAGAAACCTGAAATGGCGGATGCCTTTACGTATATGGATGCTGCCAATGAAGCGTATATGGATACTAGAGGCAGTATGTTATATTCTCCTCAATATATTGAGGCTACGAAGAAAGCCCATGGATTACTACCGAATGATAATCCACTGATGTTCAATCCTTATTTGTATCCGAACGTTGATTGGATGAACGAATTATTCAATGACTGGGGACATAATCGTCGTGTAAATGTAAGTGTGCGTGGGGGGGTACCTAATGCCACTTACTACGTTTCATTGAGTTATTATAATGAAAAAGGTCTGACACGTACCGCTGAAATGGAGAACTATGATGCTAACATCCGTTACGACCGCTACAATTATACCGCTAATTTGAACTTGAAGCCAACAGAAACGACTACTATTGATTTGGGCTTCAATGGTTTCCTTTCTATGGGTAACTATCCGCAGCAATCTACCAGTGACTTGTTTGCGTCAGCTATGGAGATTAATCCGGTCTATTTGCCGTTAATGATGCCTGATGGTTCTGTACCAGGTATCTCTACCAATGGTGACCTCCGTAACCCGTATGCCGATTTGACTCGTCGTGTTACAAAAATGAAGCAAGAAATCAGTTGAACTCCAACATTCGTTTGACGCAAGACCTTGGTTTCTGGAAGTGGAGTAAGGGCTTACCGCCTCTGCCATGTTGGCTTTCGACGTGCATAACAGTCGTGACCTGAAGTATAACAAGCGTGAAGATACTTACAATTTTGCCGGAACTAAAGACGAAAACGGATTGTGGAATGATGATGTATTTGATGCAGATGGCAATTATCGGTATGCACTGACCTATACAGGACATAAAGATCTTGCATTTGACCAGGGCGCTTCCGACTCTAGAAGTACTTACTTTGAAGCTTCTTTAAATTACGACCGTTCGTTCGGTTTGCATCGGATAGGTGGTCTTTTGCTTTATAACCAAAAGATTTACCGTTCGAGTTCTGATAATCTGATCGGTTCTTTGCCCTATAAGCAACAAGGCTTGGCCGCCCGTGCTACTTACTCATGGAACGACCGTTATTTTTTCGAGGCAAACCTTGGGTATAATGGTTCCGAGAACTTCAGTCAGAAAAACGTTTCGGTTTCTTCCCTGCATTTGGTCTTGGCTGGGCTATCTCTAATGAGGCTTGGTGGGAATCTTTGCAAGAAACTGTTTCTTACTTTAAAGTGCGTTATACAGATGGCTTAGTTGGTACGGATGCTGTAACAGGACGGCGTTTATGTACCTAGACCAGATGGCGAGCGTAGATGGTTATCGTTTTGGCGACCAGAATAACGGTGTTGGTGGTTGGGGTTCAGCAAGTACGGAGCCAATGTCGGTTGGTCTACTTCCCGCAAGCAAGACTTAGGTGTTGACTTAAAATTTTTCAAAGACAATCTTTCGCTGACATTAGATATCTTTAAAGAACATCGTAAAGACATCTTTATTACCCGACGCGTTATTCCTGATTATTCCGGGTTCGTAGAAATGCCTTATGCTAATTTGGGAGTGGTAGACAATAAGGGTTTTGAAGCTACATTGGAATATACACAGCAACTCGGTAAGAAATGTTTCCTGACTGTCCGTGGTAACTTCTCATGGAATGAAGATAAAATTATAGAGAACGATGATCCCCGGGTACAGTATCCGTGGATGGAAAAAAGAGGAACGAACGTGAACGGACGTTGGGGATGGATCGCCGAAGGGTTATTCACTAGTGAAGAAGAGATCATGGACCATGCCAAGCAGTTTGGTGAAGGGCATCCGGGACAGATTTCGAAAGTGGGTGATATCAAATATAAGGATTTAAATGGTGACGGAGTAATTGACGATTATGATAAATGTCTGATAGGTCAGGGTGACGTACCTAAGATTTATTATGGTTTCGGTGCAGATTTACAATTAGGTGATTTCTCTGTCGGTGCGCTCTTTGCCGGAAATGCCAAGGCAGACCGTTGTTTGGGAGGAAATGCCATGTATCCTTTTAATGATGGTTCAGGTATTACGAACTTGTTTGCAAACATTACTGACAGATGGTCTGCTGACAATCCGACTAATCAGGATGTATTCTATCCTCGTTTGCATCATGGAAACAATGCGAATCAAAATAATATGAAAACCAGCACATGGTGGCAGAAAGATGTCAGTTTCCTGCGTCTGAAACAGTTGACTATTGCTTACCAACTCCCGAAGAAGTTGATTAATCAAACATTCCTGAAGAGTGCGCGTATTTATGTGATGGGTACCAACCTATTGACATTCTCTAAGTTCAAATTATGGGATCCGGAGTTGAATACCAATAATGGTACTGCTTATCCTAATGTACGTACTTATTCAGTAGGTGTGAATGTAAGTTTTTAATAATAATCAGTTAGCAAGAAGGATATGAAAAATATATTTAAAATAGGAACTTTGGCGCTGTGTTTGGTGGTCGGACTTAGTTCGTGCAATGATTTCTTCGATGCAATCCCCGGTGAACAATATGACTTGGAGGATACGTTTACTAATCGCTCGAAGACAGAACAGTTTTGAATAACGTGTATAATTATGTGCCCGATGAAACATTAGAACGTTCTGCAAGGAATACGATGTCGGGGATCTGGACAACCGGTTCGTTGGAATGTAAGCTTTCATGGACGGAAATAATGGTAGCGAATGGGCTTCCGGAGCCACCTATGCAGGTTCCTCATGGATAAACTTTTGGTACATCGAGTATTATAAAGGAATTTCTCGTGCCAGTACATTTATCATGAATGTAGACCGTTGTTTGGAAGCTTCGGCCGCACAACGCAAACAGTGGAAAGCGCAAGCCAGAGCTTTGCGTGCTTTCTATTACTTCATGATTTTCCGTTCCTACGGCCCATTTGTGATTTTGGGGGAAGAACCAATTCCATTGGATATTTCTACTGCTGAACTGCTGAAAGAACGTAATACGGTAGATGAATGTGTGGCTTTTATGGCAAAGGAATTTGATGATGCGGCAAATGAGCTTCCTGATAGATATGACGGATCCAATTTGGGACGTATAGACAGAGCTGCATGTAAAGCTTTCAAAGCGAAAATGTTGTTGTATGCGGCAAGTCCGCTATTCAATTGTAATCCCGATTATGCCGCCATCGTTAATCCGGAAAGTGGCAAGCAACTCTTTCCGCAAGATAAATCGCAGGAAAAAGCGAAATGGGAGGCTGCACGTGATGCTTACAAAGAATTCTTTGATGAATACGGTAACACTTTCTCTTTATATACGGAGAAGACAGCCGATGGAAAGATTGATTTCTATGAATCTTATAGAAAAGTGACATCGGGAGTTTTGTACGGTATAGAGAATAAAGAACAGATTTTCATTCGCTTGGCAGACCATGATTACCGGGCTTACGAAACCACGCCTTATCACAAGGGGTACGATGATAATAATGGTGCTTTGAGAGGTGGTCTGGGATTTGGTGTACCTCAGGAGATGGTGGACTTGTACTTTATGAAAGACGGTCGCCGGATTGTTGACGATACGAACTATAAGGAATATGAGGGGGTACCTTCTAATGAATATTTGGGATGGTCGAGTGACTATACTGACGAAGTAGTTCCTTCCAGAACCTATTTCAAGAGCAATTCGAATCAAACATTGAAACAATGGGCTAATCGCGAACCGCGTTTTTATACGAACATTACATTCCATGGTTCTACTTGGTTAAAGACAGATACTCCGCGTGGAGAAATAACCACAGAACTGACTTATAACGGTAATTCCGGTTATGCTAATGCCAATTGGGATGCCCCTTACACGGGTTATGGTATGCGTAAAATGTCTTCAAAAGAAGGACGTAGCGGGGCTAACAGGCATTGTGCAACTTTGCTTCGTTTGGCAGACATGTACTTGGGGTATGCTGAAACGTTGAGCGCTTGTGACCAACGTAATGAAGCGATTAAGTATGTAAATAAGATACGCGCCCGTGCCGGTATTCCTGGATATGGTGCGGTAGGTACTAAGGACGATAATGGATTTGCATGCATTCCTTATGAAGATACACGTGACGGAGTGGACAAACGTATTCATCGTGAACGTTTGGTTGAGCTGATGTTCGAATGGAATCATTTCTTTGATGTACGTCGTTGGAAAGTAGCCGATATGGCTGTAGGCGATGATTGGATTTATCCTAAATATCATAGAGGTGGAGAAGGCGGACCTATTCATGGTATGGCTTTCCGTTCGGATGCTCCTGCATTTTTTGAGAAGGTAGTAGTAGAAACACGTACATTTTTGCCTAAACATTACCTCTTCCCGATTCCTGACGAAGATGTACGTCGTAATCCGAAGATGGTACAAAATCTGGGATGGACAACGGAGTAATATACTCCGGATGTCCGATCTGCGAATGAATGAAAGAAATTAATGAAAAGAAAAACAATGAAGATACCTCAAATAAGATGTAGCGATGTGAATGCAGTGAAGAGAATCATTTTTCTTTTGGTGCTGCTAATTCCCTTTTGTCTGGCAGGATGTTCGTCCGACGATGATGAAGGAGATAATGGAGGAGAAGGTCCGAACGAAGATGCTCCGGTTTCTTATGTACTTGGTTCGGGTAACACGAATATGCCCTCCAGTGGTACAATTATAGCGCAATATGCTGATGCTCCTGTCGGTTCGGAAATCAGACGTTTGGTAGACGATAATGCTGACACGAAGTATGTTACTTATCATAGTAGTTTCAACATCACTTGGAATGGAAATAGTAGTAAGGCTGTCACTGCCTATTCGTTGACCTCGGCTGCCGATACTCCCGAAATGGACCCGAAAGATTGGACACTCTATGGTTCTAATGATAATACTACGTGGACAGAACTGGATGCGCAGACAAACCAACTTTTTGCAGCGAGAAAAGAAGAGAAAAGCTATGAAGTGGATAATGCAACTTCCTATCGTTACTACAGACTTTCTGTTGAAGCGAACAATGGTGGTGCTGCCACGCAGATAGCTGAATGGAAACTGGTGGCCATGCGTTCATATACGGAGAATATCAACGACTTGATTGCTAGTAAAGGTTCCAGTACGTTTAGTGCGATAACTCCGATGGGCAGACAGCATGAGAATGACAGAGAAGCTACGGCAGCAGACTTGAAATGGCTTGCCGATCCTGCTGAAGAACCTGAACCATTTGGAGATGGTGGGACGAAGATGGCTTGGAATACATTCAATGTTGTATCCATTTATCCAAATGGAAATCCTGTGATGTCTGATGTAAATCAGCGTTGGGTAGGTGACTGCTGTGCTTGTGCGGTGATTGCTTCGATGGCATACCTCTATCCCCGTTTCGTAAAACACATTATCAAGGATAATATGGACAAAACATACACAGTTACTATGTATGACCCGAAAGGAAAACAAATATCAGTTGGTGTAGGTGGCGACTATTTTATCGGTAATAGTGGCGATTTAGGTGCCTTAGGCGGCAGAAATAAAGAAGTCACTTGGGCTACGATTCTCGAAAAGGCTATGATTAAGTGGAATCAGATCTATCAAGGTAGTTCTAATGTCGGTGGTATTGGTACTGAATATGTTTCTGCTATCTTTACCGGCGACGGGGAAAGTGTAGGTTGTGCAAATGCATTGATTGCCGAAGACTTGCAACGCGCGGTGGAAGTGTCGCTCAAACAGGGTAGACTGGTGATCGGTGGTTTTACAAGAAGCGGTGAACAGGTAGATCAAAATTGGCAGACGACCAGTGGGCATGCGTTTACGTTTATCTTGCGGATGATAATACTCATCTTTTCAAGATGAGGAACTTGGGGAGGTATTCTACCGACGGTGTGATGAAAGTGAAGGATGACGGACGGATTCCGCCGATGATTGACTTACGTATTTGTGCGCCGGGAGCAGCCAAGAATTATGGAGTGGGACCGGACTTGGGAGGATATATACCTAATTTCTAATTTCAAATCTTAAAAGAAAACATCATGAAGAAACTTTTTATATATGTTGTCGTTGTGGCCTGGTTTTTTATAGTTGTGGCATGACGGAACCTTGGAAAGACTGGGAACATGAAGGTGACATGAGTGCAGACCGCTTGCGTCCTTCAGAGGTAAAAGAACTGCTGTGTGCGGCAGACGGATGGAAAATGATTTATCAAGGAGTAACGTTCTACTTTCAGTTTGATGAAGAAGGAAATGTTGCATCGGATTCAGACGAAACGTTGTTGAAGAATGAGGTTGGAACAGATTATTCTCTGGATTTCCAGGGGGAAAAAGCGGTGTTGCTTACCTTGCTGAATGGAGGAATGCTACAATATTTGAACGAAAACTCGGAGACGACATTTGTCATTACGGGGTATTCTGATTCACAAATTACAGCTGTAGGACAGACGCATGGCAAAGAAATGATCTTGACTCCGGTCTCAACTGCAGCTTTGCAACAAGCTAAGGAGAGAAAACGATTGGCCATTATTGCTTATAATAAAGCACAAGCCATGGATTTGCTTAAGGGAGAGTTGAATAATGGTGTATTTCGTAGGTCATCCTCTTCTTTCCTTGCACACTATTTGATTATTTGCGACGAGAGCAATAATTGGAAAGTGAAGATTTCTGCAATAGATAACGGTGTGGTAAAACACACAGAGTATCCGATGATAATTGATACAACGAATGATGAAAATGCAGTGTTGACTTTGGGCAGCAATGTGACGGTAGATGGGATAAGTTTGAATAAACTCTATTATAACTATTTGAATGGTGAAATTGAAACTGACAATGCTAATGTTGTATGTGATACTCGGAAGGCCTCTGATATTGCAGCATGGTATGCAGATGGTTGGAAGACCCATATAGTAGATCAGGATGAGATTCATGCAGACTTTAAGGGAATCTTCCACTCTGGTGTGGAGTTTGATGATCGTAATCCGAGAAATTTGATTGCTTGTCCGTGGAGTGGTATGGGATCTTATATTGGCTTTGCGGTTACTATGACAGCAGATAATGCTACTGGTCGTATATTCATCAGCTTGGGCGAACCATATGATTTATTCGGATGGAATAATAATCCGGCTGATTATAACCGTGTACAGCAGGATTACAGTAAATTCCTCTCTTTCTGTGTTTCGGAAGACGGCTTCTATTGGAGTTATGATGACAATGACAGTATGGTGTATGTGTTAAGTGCTACAGGCGAGCGTTGGTTTAGAATGAAGAAGTAACCAGTCTTTGAAAAAAGCAAGAAAGTAAACAGAACATAATCTCGATTACTTTCTTGCTTTTGTTTTTGTTTGTACTCTATTTGTATTTTCTTATGGGCAATTATTTGATTATTAGTAATTTAATTTGTGCTCTGTTTGACTCCTAGTTCTCTACTCTGACATTCTCGTCCGGACGTGCTTTTTGTCACGTTAGAGTATAGTTATTAATTTTCTATTGCGTTAATTTGTAACGTGAATAATAACACTCGCTAATCTAATATTAATAGTTTAACTCTTATATCATGAATAAACAGAAACTACTGTCTATCACAATGACTCTATTGTTGGGAGTCTCCTCTATCTTTGCGCAAAAGCAGCCGGTGGATTACGTGAATCCCCTGATGGGAACCGACTCCAAGATTTCGCTCTCCAACGGAAACACCTATCCTGCCATTGTCACTGCCTTGGGGATGAACTTTTGGATGCCGCAGACCGGAAAGATGGGGGACGGTTGGGCTTACACGTATGCTTCTGACAAAATCAGAGGTTTCAAGCAGACCCACCAGCCCAGTCCCTGGATCAATGACTACGGACAGTTTTCCATTATGCCGATGACCAAACAGCTGAAGATTGATCAGGACAGCCGTGCTTCCTGGTTTTCGCATAAGGCAGAGAAAGCAACTCCTTATTATTACAGTGTTTATCTGTCAGAGTATAACATGACAACGGAGATTGCCCCGACGGAGCGTTGTGCGTATTTCCGTTTTACTTTCCCCGAAGCGTCCGATGCTTATGTGGTAGTAGATGCTTTCGACCGTGGTTCGTAGTGAAGGCAGATTCCTGAAAAGCAGATTGTAGGTTATACGACACGTAACAGTGGCGGTGTTCCGCAGAATTTCAGGAACTACTTTGTGATAGAGTTCGACAAGCCTTTTACATTTAATAAAGTATGGGCGGACTACCATCTGGTAGAGACGCATCTTGAACTGCAATCCAATCACGTAGGTGCTGCCATCGGTTTTTCGACAAAGAAAGGAGAGCAGGTGCATGCCAAAGTGGCTTCCTCATTCATCAGCCCCGAACAGGCGGAACTGAATCTGAAAGAAATCGGAAACAAAACATTCGAACAGACCAAGGAAGCCGGACGTAAAGCTTGGAATGACGTACTGGGACGTATCAAAGTCGAAGACGATGATGAGAACCGGATGCGTACCTTCTATTCTTGTCTGTATCGTTCGGTATTATTCCCCCGTATGTTCCACGAAGTGAATGCGAAGGGTGAAACGGTACATTACAGCCCTTATAACGGTGAAATCCGTCCGGGATATAATGTTTACCGATACCGGTTTCTGGGATACGTTCCGTTGCCTGTTCCCGTTTGTCAATTTGATATATCCTTCAATGGGAGAGAAGATGCAGGAAGGACTGTTGAATACATATCTTGAAAGCGGATTCTTCCCGAATGGGCGAGTCCGGGACATCGTGGCTGTATGGTCGGAAACAATTCTGGCTTCCGTAGTGGCAGATGCTTTTATGAAGAATGTGACCAAAGCGGATGCGGAGAAATGTATGAAGGTTTGCTCAAAGGAGCCAACAGTGTACATCCGAGTTTCTACAACAGGGCGCCGTGGATACGAATATTATAATAAACTGGGTTATGTGCCTTACGTAAAGATTAACGAGAATGCGGCGCGTACATTAGAGTATGCATACGATGACTGGTGCATCTACCGGGTGTGAAAAGCTAGGGCGTCCGGCAGAAGAACTGGAACTCTATAAGAGCAGAAGCAAGAACTACCGCAACCTGTTCGACCCTGAAACAAAACTGATGCGTGGCAAGAACGCCGATGGCACCTTCCAGACTCCTTTAATCCGTTCAAGTGGGGGGATGCCTTTACCGAAGGAAACAGCTGGCACTATACGTGGTCTGTATTTCATGATGTACAGGGACTGGCCGATTTGATGGGCGGCAGAAAGATGTTTGTCAGTATGCTCGATTCTGTGTTCAACCTTCCACCGATATTTGATGATAGCTACTACGGAGGTGTGATTCATGAAATCCGTGAAATGGAAATTGCCAATATGGGTAACTATGCGCACGGCAACCAGCCTATCCAGCACATGATTTACTTGTATAACTATGCAGGCGAGCCCTGGAAAGCCCAGTACTGGCTGCGTGAAGTGATGAACCGCCTCTACTTTGCCACTCCCGACGGTTATTGTGGTGATGAGGATAACGGACAGACTTCTGCCTGGTATGTGTTTACCGCTTTAGGCTTCTATCCGGTATGTCCGGGCAGCAATGAATATGTGATGGGTGCTCCTTATTTCAAGAAAGCGACGATCACACTGGAGAACGGCAAGAAACTGGAAATCTCCGCTCCTAAAAATAGTGATGCCAATCGTTACATCCGTTCGCTGAACTATAACGGTAAGAACTATACAAAGAATTATCTGAATCATTTCGACTTGCTGAAAGGCGGACGTCTGGTATTTGATATGGATAATAAACCGAATAAAGGAAGAGGTATTAACGAATCCGACTTCCCCTATTCCTTCTCTCGTGATAACAAGTAAGCAGGTATGAACAGGTATGAATAAGATGAAAAAGAAAGTATTGATGATGACTATGGCGGCGGTAACCTTGTCCGCCGTAGCTCAGCAACCGGTAGATTATGTAAATCCGATTATCGGGACAAACGGAATGGGGCATACCTTCCCCGGTGCTTGCACCCCTTTCGGATGGGTACAACTGAGTCCGGACACAGACACAATTCCACATAATGTGAATGGAGCTTATCAGAAGAATGCGTATGAATATTGTGCCGGTTACCAGTATCGGGATAAAACCATCGTAGGTTTCAGTCACACCCACCTCAGCGGCACGGGACATTCCGACCTGGGAGATATATTGCTGATGCCTGCTGTCGGCGATGTAAAATTGAATCCCGGACGGGCGGACCATCCGGAAGAGGGTTACCGTTCGCGCTTCGATCATGCCACAGAGAAAGCGACACCCGGATACTACGAAGTGATGCTGGACGACTATGGCATTAAAGCGCAACTGACAGCTACTCAACGGACGGGTGTACATAAATATACCTTCCCGAAAGGAAAAGACGGTCATCTGATCCTGGACCTGGTGCATGGTATCTATAATTATGACGGCAAAGTATTGTGGGCAAACCTGCGGGTGGAAAACGATACATTGCTGACAGGATACCGCATCACCAACGGATGGGCACGTACGAATTATACCTATTTTGCCATTTCCTTGTCACAGCCGATCAAGGATTACGGATATAAGGATAAGGAAAAGGTATTGTACAATGGCTTTGGCGTCGTTTCAAGCTGGAGAAGAATTTCCCGGAAATCACTGGTCGAAAAATCGTGGCTTACTTTAACTTCGAAACGGCCAAAGATCCCGAACTGGTTGTAAAGGTAGCCTTGTCGGCAGTCAGCACGGAAGGCGCTGTAAAGAACCTGCGTGCCGAGGCTTCCGGAAAGAGCTTCGAACAGTTGGCGGAAGCTGCACGGACAGACTGGAACAATGAATTGGATCATTTCGAAATAGAAGGTACACCGGATCAGAAGGCGATGTTCTACACTTCGCTTTATCATACCATGATTAATCCGTCCGTGTATATGGACGTAGACGGTTCCTATCGTGGTCTGGATCATAACATACATCAGGCGAAAGGATTCACTAACTATACTATATTCTCACTTTGGGATACATATCGCGCGGAACATCCGTTCCTTAACCTGATGAAACCGGAACGCAATGCGGATATGGTGGAATCAATGATCAAACATGAACAGCAGAGCGTGCATGGCATGTTGCCGATATGGAGCCTGATGGGAAATGAGAACTGGTGTATGAGCGGTTATCATGCTGTGTCCGTGCTGGCGGATGCAATAACCAAAGGAGTTTTTTCAAATGTGGATGAGGCATTATCAGCGATGGTTAGCACATCTACGGTACCTTACTATGAAGGTGTTGCCGATTATATGAAGCTGGGATATATCCCGCTGGACAAGAGTGGTACGGCAGCTTCCTCTACGTTGGAATATGCATACGATGACTGGACTATTTATCAGACAGCCTTGAAAGCCGGTAATAAAGAGATAGCGGATACTTACCGCAAACGTGCTCTCAACTATCGTAACATCTATGATACAAGCATCGGTTTTGCCCGTCCCCGCTACAGTGACGGCACATTCAAAAAAGAGTTCGATGTGTTGCAAACTTACGGCGAAGGCTTTATCGAAGGTAATTCATGGAACTTCTCCTTCCATGTACCGCATGATGTGTTTGGTATGATCGACCTGATGGGAGGAGAAAAGACATTCGTACAGAAACTGGACGAACTCTTCTCCATGCATCTGCCGGAGAAGTACTATGAACATAATGAGGATATTACGGAAGAATGCCTGGTAGGTGGATACGTACATGGCAATGAACCGAGCCATCATGTACCTTATTTGTACGCATGGACCTCCCAACCGTGGAAAACACAGTACTGGCTGCGTGAAATCCTGAATAAGATGTATAAGAATGACATCAACGGACTGGGCGGAAACGACGATTGCGGACAGATGTCGGCATGGTATCTTTTCTCTGTGATGGGCTTCTATCCGGTTTGTCCGGGTACAGACCAGTATGTCCTTGGTGCTCCCTATCTGCCCTATCTGAAGCTGACACTTCCCAACGGAAAGACACTGGAAATCAAAGCGCCGGGCGTCAGCGACAAGAAGCGTTATGTACAGTCACTGAAACTGAACGGCGAGTCTTATGATAAAATGTACATCACACACGAGGATATCCTGAAAGGAGGCGTATTGGAATTTAAAATGTCGGCATCGCCCAACAAACGTCGTGGAGTATCGGTGCAGGACAAACCTTATTCATTAACTAATGGAATCAATTAACAGCATCAATAAATAATCAAGAAAAGAATATGAAAAAGAGACATTTGGTATATGCAATTGCCCTGATTGTGGGCATGGGAGCTTGTGCGGCAAGTGCGAAGAAGCAAGCCGAAGCAAAACCGGACGTATGGAAAAGCTACAATGTAGGAACTGTCTTGTTCGAAGATAAAGCTTCGGAAACAAAAGGTTCGGACATTTATCACCGGATCATTCCAGATGCGGAGTCTTATATCAAAGAGCAGGCACGCACTGTATTGGCTACTCTTTATAACTCACCGGAAGACAGCATAACTCCGGTGAACAAGATACATTATACACTGGAAGACATCGAAGGAATTTCTGCCAAAGGCGGTGGTAATGGAGACGTTACTATCTTCTACAGCACACGGCATATCGAGAAATCATTTGCGGAAAACGATACGGCAAAGCTGTTCTTCGAAACGCGTGGGGTACTGTTGCACGAACTGACACACGCCTATCAGCTGGAACCGCAAGGCATCGGCTCTTACGGAACCAATCGTGTATTCTGGGCATTTATTGAAGGAATGGCAGATGCCGTACGTGTAGCTAACGGCGGATTCGACGGACCGAATGCCCGTCCGAAAGGAGGAAACTACATGGACGGTTATCGGACGGCAGGTTATTTCTTCGTCTGGTTGCGCGACAATAAAGATCCTGAATTCCTGCGTAAGTTTAACCGCAGCACACTGGAGGTGATTCCCTGGTCGTTTGACGGAGCTATCAAGCATATCTTGGGAACAGAATATAGCATAGATGAACTATGGCATGAATATCAGGTTGCCGTAGGTGATATACAGGTGTAATATACGATTGGATATGGTTAATAAAGTTGGTAGAAAAAGGTTGTTTTTGGTTTGGTCGTGTCTGGTGAGTATCTTGCCGGGCATGGCTCAAACTGAAAAGCTGACGGACTACGTGAACCCGTTTGTCGGTACGGATGGTTATGGAAATGTTTATCCCGGTGCACAGATTCCTTTCGGGGGAATCCAGATAAGCCCCGATACGGACAGCCGCTTCTATGATGCAGCTTCCGGATACAAATACAATCATCTGACATTGATGGGATTCAGTTTGACGCACTTGAGCGGAACAGGTATTCCGGACTTGGGCGACTTTCTGTTTATCCCGGAACGGGAGAAATGAAACTGGAACCCGGTACTCATGAAGATCCCGATCAAGGCTATCGTTCGCGTTATTCACATGATAAGGAGTGGGCGTCCCCATTATTATGCTGTGGAACTGGCAGACTATGGAGTCAAAGCCGAAATGACTTCCGGTGTGCGTAGCGGTATGTTCCGTTTTACTTATCCGGAGTCGGACAATGCGTTCATCATGATTGATATGAACCATACGCTCTGGCAATCCTGCGAATGGTCGAATCTGCGAATGATAAACGATTCGACTATCACCGGATACAAACTGGTGAAAGGTTGGGGACCGGAACGTCATGTGTACTTCACGGCTACTTTCTCAAAGAAGTTGACCGGACTGCGCTTTGTACAAGACAAAAAGCCGGTTATTTATAACACTTCCCGATTCCGCAGCTCTTACGAAGCCTGGGGAAAGAATCTGATGGCTTGTATCTCCTTTGATACAAAAGCAGGAGAAGAAGTGACGGTGAAAACAGCCATCTCTGCAGTCAGCACAGACGGTGCCCGGAATAATATGAAGGAACTCGACGGATTAACTTTCAACGAGTTAAGGGCGAAAGGGGAAGCCCTTTGGGAAAAGGAACTTGGAAAATATACGTTGACTGCTGACCGAAAGACAAAGGAAACGTTTTATACTTCCGCCTATCATGCCGCTCTGCATCCGTTTATCTTTCAGGATTCGGACGGGCAGTTCCGCGGACTAGACAAGAACATAGAAAAAGCGGAAGGATTCACGAACTATACGGTGTTCTCTCTTTGGGATACCTATCGGGCTTTGCATCCCTGGTTTAACTTGGTTCAGCAGGAGGTGAATGCGGACATTGCAAATTCTATGTTGGCTCATTACGACAAGAGTGTGGAGAAGATGCTTCCTATCTGGTCTTTCTACGGCAACGAAACCTGGTGTATGATTGGCTATCACGCCGTATCCGTATTGGCGGATATGATCGTGAAAGAAGTGAAAGGCTTTGATTACGAGCGTGCATACGAAGCGATGAAAACCACAGCGATGAATCCGAACTACGATTGCCTTCCGGAATATCGTGAAATGGGCTATGTACCATTCGATAAGGAAGCGGAGTCAGTGTCAAAGACACTGGAATATGCTTATGATGATTATTGCATCGCACAGGCAGCCAAGAAATTAGGCAAAGAAGACGATTATCATTATTTCCTCAACCGTGCTTTGTCTTATCAGACCTTGATTGACCCCGAAACGAAATATATGCGCGGACGCGACAGCAAAGGTGACTGGCGCACTCCGTTTACTCCGGTTGCCTATCAGGGCGGGATCGGTACATGGCTGGGGTGATATCACGGAAGGATTCACGATGCAATATACCTGGTATGTTCCGCAAGATGTGCAGGGATATATCAACGAGGCCGGTAAGGAACTGTTTCGCAAACGCCTGGATGAGCTTTTACGGTAGAACTGCCGGATGATATCCCCGGAGCACATGATATACAGGGACGTATCGGAGCCTATTGGCATGGAAATGAACCTTGCCATCATGTCGCTTACCTCTACAACTACCTGAAAGAACCGTGGAAATGTCAGAAGTGGATACGTACCATCGTCGACCGTTTCTACGGAAATACACCGGATGCATTGAGTGGTAACGACGATTGCGGACAGATGTCTGCGTGGTATATGTTCAACTGCATCGGTTTCTATCCAGTGGCTCCGTCCAGCAATATTTATAATATCGGTTCGCCATGCGCAGAGGCTATTACGGTCCGGATGAGTAATGGAAAAAACATCGAAATGACAGCGGACAACTGGTCGCCAAAGAACCTGTATGTGAAGGAACTTTATGTCAACGGTAAAAAGTACGATAAGTCCTACCTGACGTATGATGATATCCGTGATGGAGTGAAACTTCGTTTTGTGATGAGCAGCAAGCCGAATTACAAACGGGCGGTGTCCGATGAGGCTGTACCTCCTTCGATTTCCTTACCGGAGAAGACGCTGAAGTATAAATCATCAATTGGGTTTTAATAAGGTTAGGTATTAAGATAAAAATGGAAAGGATGAGGCTGGGCTTCATCCTTTCCATTTTTAGAACTGATATCCGATACTTATAAAGAACGAATGCATATAGTGGGATTTCAATATAGTCCCGCTTGTTTTACTTTTTGCTCGAAAACCATTCCTTAAATTCCGCTACCCGTGCTTTGCTTACCAATATCTTCTCTGTCATTCTGGAGTGGCGCAGATTAATGGACAACCGGCTGTTGAACCACAAATCGATATCCTTGATCGCCTCCCTTGAAATCAGAAACTGTCGGTTGACTCTGAAGAAGAGACTAGGATTCAAACAATCGACCAACTCATCCAGCGTAAGAGAAAAGTTGTATTCCACCCCGTCCGTTAAGACAGCTTTTACCTGACAATCTTTGATATAGAACAGTTGAATCATGTCGATTGAGACAGGAAGTAGCTTATCGCCTTTTATCGGTATGAGGAAATGCGTCTTGTAATTCTCCTGTTTTTTCAGCGAGTGAATGAGGTGAAGTAGTTCCTCTTCCTTATTTTCCCGTCTGCTTCCGTTTTCGGGGATGGTATCCTGCAAGTTGTCCAATTTTTCAAACGCATGTTCGATGTCCTCTTTGCCGATAGGTTTCAGCAGGTAGTCGATACTGTTCACTTTGAAGGCACGCAGGGCATATTCGTCGTAAGCCGTGGTGAAGATAATGGGGCAGGTGATGCTGATATGATCGAATATTTCGAAAGCAGAACCATCCGCTAGGTGAATATCCATAAAAACGAGTTCCGGCATCGGGTGGATGCCGAACCATTCGATGGTGGAATTGATGCTGTCCAGTATGGCAATAATTTCAGCTTCCGGTTTCACTTCGTTGAGCAGGGAAGTCAGATTGCGTACAGCAGCTTTTCATCTTCAATAATAACTGTTTTCATAACACTTGGCTTGTCGTTCATTGTACTTCATCAATAAGAGGAATGCAAACGGAAAACTCTTTGTCCTCTGTGATTTGTATGTCCTGTTTGAATAATAGCCGGTAGCGTTTGGCGAGATTGACAAGGCCGATGCCGGTGCCGGAGGCAGCGGTCCGTTTGGGCTGAATGTCGTTGCTTACGGACAGATATCCCTCGTTGTTGGTGACGATATGGATAGTCAGCGGTTTGCGGTCGCTGATTTCATTGTGCTTCACGGCATTCTCTATCAACACCTGTACCGCCATCGGAGGGAGACGGTAGTCTTCGAAAGACTTGGCTATCTGTATATCAAACTGCAAGTTGTTCTCAAAACGCATCTTCAGCAGGAAGATATAAGCAGAGGCGAACTCCATCTCTTCCCGGAGGCTGACGCTTTGCGATTCGTTGCTTTGTAGCGTATACCTCAGTACCCGCGAGAGTTCCTGAATATAATCCTGTGCCTTATCCTGATTCTCCCGTACCAGTGAACGCAGCGTATTCAGTGAGTTGAACAACATGTGCGGATTGAGCTGATTCTTCAATACTTCATACTGGTTGCGGATGTTTTCCGCCTGTAACTGTTCGTTCTCAATCAATACCAGTTGCTGGCGGCGGACAAGGTAGATGATGCAGCAACTGCTGGTGACGAGGCAAGCCATGATGAAGTCCCGCAACGGATGGAGGTAATGGTGTACCATCGCATCGATGGCGGGAATGTCGAATGTCCGGTGCAGGAAGACAAACACTTGTCCCAGCAGATTGCTGAGTATCCATGTCAGGATGAAGGAAAGCAGAATCTTTGCAGCCGTTATTTTAATGGACGCCTGGTTGAAATGGAACAAGCGCGTATTGATGGCAAAAAGTATGAGTAACGAAACGAAGGTAAACAGAATCTCATTTGCCACATCCATAAACTTCATCCCCGGGAAAAGCGAATGGCTTTCGAAACGGTCGAAGAGAGAGACCGATTCCGGAAAATGAATGAGCACAGCCACCATCAGCGAGATGATGACCGTGGACAGGAAATACTTATCTTTATTGATAGCTTTCAATACCATGTTGCAAAGATAATGGTTAATTACGAATTATGCATGATGAATGGCTGTCGCTGCACGGCAGATTATTGTTTTTGGATATGTGCCGTGACGTACATCCCCGGTCGGAACTGCGGATTCGTCTCCTTGATGGAAGCGTATACTTCGAGTGAGCGGTTCACTTCGTCCACTTTTTGTCCGATGGAGATGACCGTGCCGTTGAACATTTGTGTACCCATGCCGTTGACACGGAATTGTACGGGACTGCCTGTTTGCATATCTGCAAGGTCTTTTTCGTAGGTAGTCAGGCAGAGCATCGGTGCGCTTTTATCGATCACTTCGCAGAGAGCTTCTCCCGGATTGATGTACTTTCCCATGTTCATAGCTACATTGACCACATATCCGCTGATAGGAGCTTTTACTTCCAGAAGCGGCTGGATGCCATCCCGAAGCAGTGTTTCCGGATTCACGCCCAAAAGCGAAAGTTGTGCGGCGGCAGCATCCTGACGGCTTTTCATCGAAAGATAATCCGCTTTGCTTTGCTGGAACTTCTTCTGCGAAGCCGCTTGTTCGGCAGAGAGATTCTTTTGCCGTTCGTATTCCATACGCAGATATTCTGTTTGTGCGTGGCTGTCCAGATAAGTCTGTTGGAGGGTGATAAACTCCGGATTCTCCAAAGTGGCGATTACAGAGTTCTTGGTAACGTGTTGTCCGGGGAGTAAGGAAGTGTTTTTGATCACTCCGCCGATAGTCAGTGCGACGGTTGCCTGCCGTTGGGGCGGAAGGACGATCCGGCCGTTGAAGGAAACCTGATTGGGGCGGGAAGTGGCGGAAGTGATTGCATCCACTTCGGGCTGTGCAGTGGCATCGGCGTCGCTTTGACCATTGTTTTTTCCCATTTCCGGATTCACGCTTTCTGTTGCAGGGTCCGCCACAGACTCTGAATCTGCCGTTTGTTGTTGTCCCTTGCAAGCTATTAAGGCGAGCAGAAGGAGGGGGTAAAATATCTTTCTCATAACTTTTTTATATTAAGTACTCTTGCAAAATAATCTTCTATATTAACAGGAAAACTGTTCATTAAAACTCTCCACTCTCCATTTATTCAAACAATTCATGTTCCAGAGCGGCAATGTTATACTGATAAACGGTTTCGATATACCCTCGCCGGATGTCCCGTGCCGTCGTCACGGACTGTATGTATTCGGCAATGCCCGTTTCGCTCTGTTGCAGTTGCAGGTTGGCGGCTTTGGTTAGTTCTTCCGCTTCTTTGAGAGCGGAAGTAGTATAATAGCGCAGGCTCTCGTTGTATCTCCGGAGAGAGGCTTCCAGCTCCATCACCTTATTGCGAAGTTCGCGGATGTTGGCATCCGCCTGAATCTGTGCCGAAGCGGCAGCCAGTCTGGCTTGCTTCACCTTGCTTTTCTGGGGCAGGAAGTAAACGGGGAAGGAGACTCCCACCATCCATGCATTCAGATTCTTCAAGGGAAGAATGTCCTGACGGGTATATCCTATGCTGATCTCCGGAAAGAAGTGGCTGCGTTCTACATGAAGCATTGCTTTCGCTTCTTCCGCCTGACTCCGGAAGTATCCGGTATGCGCTTCGGACAGATTACCGTCCGAAAGGGTGGTATAAAAGAGAGATAAGGTCGAATCTGCCGGCACGATCGGGCTGTCGGCATAACAGCACCACTGGAAACGTGCCAGTGCCGTCTTTTCCTCTTCCTGTGCCTGATACCAGCGGTTGTGCAGGTCGGCGGCGGTAGTCGTCATCATGTTCTTTTCGAGCAGGGTGATTTCTCCTTGTTGATAACGTATTTCGCCGATACGTTTCAACTCTTCCGCCATCTTGTCCTGATCACGGTACATGGAGCAGAGGTTAGCGGCATATTGATAGTAAGCCCATGCCCGTTTTACTTCCGCTATCACTTCTTTTTCCACCATCCGGCGATAATAAGTACTTGTATCTTTACCTGTCGGCTGACCAGTGCATTCTTGTAAAACGGAGTCAGCAGCGAACCGAGGCTCTGTTCGAAGGCAAGTTCCTTGTCTTGCTTGTTTTCTCCGTTGAGTTGTCCCCATGAGTAACTGAATGAGGTGGAGCTGCCTCGACAATCTCTCCGCGAGTGGCTTTTGCCTGACGGATGGCGTTGGCGGCTATTTTCAGTCTCGGATGATTTTGTTTGGCTATCTCGATGGCCTGTTCCAGACTGACCGCTTCCGGTTGCTGCGCTGAGGCGAAAGAAGGAATCAGCAGCAATAACGGCAGGATGACGAAGAACGGCAGATGAAACTTGCTTCCGGGACGTCTCCATACAGCAAATGAGTTGACAATCTTGTAGAATACCGGAATGATAAGCAAAGTCAGCACGGTAGAGATAATCAGTCCGCCGATGACGACCGTAGCCAGCGGGCGTTGTACTTCGGAACCGGCGGAAGTGGCGATTGCCATCGGGACAAATCCCAGCGAGGCGACCAGTCCGGTGAGGAATACGGGGCGCAGCAGATGCGGGGTGCCCAGAGTGAGGATTCGGTTGGTAGTCATAGCATATTTATTTCGTTTACGAAGTTCGTTGAAATGGTTCACCATCAGGATACCGTTCAGTACAGCCACACCGAACAAGGCGATGAAACCGACTCCTGCCGAGATGCTGAACGGGAGTCCGCGCAGCCAGAGGGCTACGATACCTCCGATAAGTGACAGCGGGACGGTGGAGAATACCATCAATGTATAAGTAATGTTCTTGAAAGCGAAAAACAAGATCAGCAGAATCAGCATCAGTGCTACCGGAATGACGATCATCAGCGTATTGATGGCGTTTTGCAGGTTCTCAAACTGACCGCCGTATTCGAAGTAGTAGCCCGGTTGCAGTTTGATGTTCTTGTCCAGTGTCTTCTGGATGTTGGCTACTACTTGCTGAATGTCCGCGTCGCGTACGTTCACACCAATCACGATGCGGCGTTTGGTAGCGTCGCGGTTGATCTGCAACGGACCGCTGACAAGTTCGATGCTTGCCACCTCGCCGACCGGAATCTGAATGCCTTCGGAAGTACGCACAAAGAGCTTGTCCAGATTTAAGTCTGCCACTTTCTCCTGATCCAGACGTACGACAAGGTCGAACTTCCGTTCGTTTCGAAAACCACACCGCTGGCTTCCCCGGCATAGGCTGTCCGGATAATCGTGTTGAGTTCTTCGATATTGATGCCGTAACGGGCTATCTTGCCGCGGTTGTATTTGACAACCAGCTGAGGCAATCCCATCGTCTGCTCTACGATGACGTCTGCTGCCCCGGCACTTTCTCTACATACGTGGCGGCTTCCTTTGCCCTCTGATAAAGTTCGTGCGTGTCTTCGCCGTATAACTTGACTGCAATATCGGCTTTCGCACCTGTCATCAGTTCGTTGAACCGGAGCTGTATCGGCTGCGAGAAGTTAAACTCGGCACGTTCCGAGAGGGTTCGAGCGCTTCTTTCATCTTCTCTACCATTTCCGCACGGCTCGTTGCACTGGTCCATTCCTTGAAAGGTTTCATGATGATCATCACGTCGGCGTCTTCCACTGCCATCGGGTCGGTGGGGACTTCTGCCGTACCGATCTTCGCCACTACGTGCTTGATTTCGGGAAACTGATCCATCAATGTCTTTCCGCTTCTTCGAGAGTTTGATACTTTCCGAAAGCGAACTTCCGGCGGGTAAGGTCATCTGCATGGCGAAGTCGCCTTCGTCCAGTGTCGGATGAACTCGGCACCCAGACGGGTGAAGAGAAAGAGGGAGCCGATCAGTGCGGCAAAAGCAATGACTACGGTGCGTGCTTTGTGATGCAGGCAGGCATGCAGGCAACGCTGGTAGAGTTTGTTCAGCTGCTCGAAGAATCGGTCGGCAAGTGTCGGCTTCACTACGATGGTATGTTTCAGGAAGAGCGACGCCATCATAGGGACGTATGTCAGCGACAGGATCAAGGCGCCGATGATGCAGAACACCAGGGTTTTGGCCATTGGAGTGAAGTATTTTCCTTCGATTCCGTTCAGAGTCAGTATCGGGAAGAACACGATGAGAATAATCAGTACGGCGAATGTAGCCGAGCGGACTACACCGGAAGCGCCTTTTTCCACCTCTTCGTCCATCTCTTTGCGGGTCAGTGTCCGTCCGCGGAACTGCTTGCTGTAGATATGTGCCAGGATACCTTCCAGTATGACGATGGAACCATCTACCACAATACCGAAGTCGATGGCGCCGAGGCTCATCAGATTGGCGGTCACGTTGAAAAGACGCATCATGATGAATGCGAAAAGCATAGCCAGCGGGATGATCGAAGCTACAATCAGCCCGGCACGGACGTTGCCCAGAAAGATAATAAGTACGAGGAAGACGATGATGGCTCCTTCAATAAGGTTGTTGACGACGGTGGAGATGTTCCGGTTGACCAGTTCCGAACGGTTCAGATACGGTTCGATGCTGATGCCTTCGGGCAATAAGTGCTGTATCTTTTCCACCCGCTTTTCCAGTTCCTGCGTCACTACATTGGCGTTGGCGCCTTTCAGCATCATGGCAATTCCGCCTACGCATTCGCCCTTTCCGTCCATCGTCATCGCACCGAAACGTTTGGGGGCGCCGAAGCGGACAGTGCCTACGTCACTGATGTGTACGGGAATCCCGTTCCGGTTGGCTACCACGATCTGCTCGATGTCTTTGATGCGGGTGATCATCCCTTCCGAACGGATGTAATAGGCATTCTTTGCTTTCTCGATGTAGCTTCCGCCCGTGTTCTGGTTGTTGCTGCTCAGTGCTTCGAACACTTCGCCGATGGTGATGTTCAGTGAAAACAGGGCGTCGGGGTCTACCGCCACTTCGTATTGTTTCAGATAACCTCCGAAACTGTTTATTTCCACGATGCCCGGTATGCCCGATAACTGGCGTTTCACCATCCAGTCCTGAATGGTACGGAGTTCCATAGCGTCATATTTCTCTTCGTATCCCGGAGCTACTTTCAATATGTATTGGTAGATTTCGCCCAGTCCGGTGGTGATCGGCATCATTTCCGGTGTTCCCAGTTCGGGGGAGATTTCGCCGGATACGGTTTGTATCTGCTCGTTGATCAGCTGGCGGGCATCGAGTGTGGGCACGTCTTCCTTGAAGACGACCGTTACCACTGATAGCCCGAAGCGACTGACGGAACGGATATCTTCTACATTCATGATGTTGCTCATCGCTATTTCGATGGGCATGGTGATGAGCTGCTCCACTTCCTGCGGCGCAAGCGTAGGAGATACGGTTACAATCTGCACCTGATTGTTGGTTATGTCCGGTACGGCGTCAATGGGGAGCGTCAGCATGGCATAGATTCCCCCGATAAACAGGAAGAGGGTGGTTAACCCTACGAATAGTTTTTTCCTGATCGAAAAACGTACGATAGCTTTAAACATGATTTTACAGTGTTATTGTTTCATGTTACAAAGTTACGGACTATCCTTATCCGTGATTATCGGGAAAAGATGAAGCGGAAAGATTGACAGGTGAAATGACGAAATCAAGGTCTGAACGTGAAGGGCTGTTGTCTGTCGAATCAAGGAGTTTGAACCTCCTTTGGTTATTCGCCACAACGTTTTATGCAGCGTTTTTATTGTCACTTGTCACTTTTGCGACTTAATACGTTGCAAATTAGAATGGTAAGGGTGATAATAAGAGGTGACAATAGGGTGATAATAGGCGGAACTTAGTTTTTTATTGTCACCGCAAAGAGTTGAAGCCGGGCGCTACGTCAGTTGAGACGAAACATTGAGCATTACTAAATCGAATGAAAAATGAATCAAACAGCAGTATCTCCATTGGGGGGAGACTAAAAAGTCGATTCTATCTCTATTCTCCTCCTTCCCGAAGGAGGAGAATAGAGATACTATTGACTATCATTTGACTCAAAACATGTTTGGACATGAACATAAACTCTATAACATTATCGATAGAACTCTATGTGGTTAGATCTCAATGACTTATAGTTTCCTGTTTTTTCCTGTAATGGAAACTGTCGTTTCCCGGTGAGGGAACGGTCGTTCCTTATAATGGAGACGACCGTTCCTTTTAAAGGGAACTGGCGTTTCCTCCGAGGAAACCAACGCTTGCCCCATATGATACTGATGCTTGATTTATATGGACTGACAATTTAGCTTATAACTGAATCGTTGTTGAGCCATTCGGCATGGATACGAAGAAACAAGCAATCTCATGCTACGGCAGAACATTTCTTTGCATAACCTCGTTTATTATATAACAAACTAAATATATATTCAGTATGAAGTCATTCATCTTAATGGTTATAACAATGGTATGTGCAATCTCTCTGGAAGCGCAGAATAAGTCTTTCTACGACTTCAATGTGACCACGATTGATGGTAAGGAATTTCCGCTTTCTTCTTTGAAAGGAAAGAAAGTGCTGGTAGTAAATGTAGCCTCCAAATGCGGACTGACGCCACAGTATGCCAAACTGCAAGAGCTATATGATAAATATAAGGATAAGAATTTTGTAATCATCGGCTTTCCTGCCAACAACTTTATGGGACAGGAACCGGGAAGCAATGAAGAGATCGCTCAGTTCTGCTCCTTAAAGTATGACGTTACTTTTCCGATGATGGCCAAGATTTCCGTCAAGGGCAAAAACATGTCGCCACTTTACCAATGGCTGACGGAAAAGAAACTGAACGGCAAAGAAGATGCGCCCGTCCAGTGGAATTTTCAGAAGTTTATGATTGACGAGAACGGAAACTGGGTCGGCTTTGTGGCCCCCAAAGAGAGTCCGCTCTCGAGAAAATCGTTACTTGGATAGAGCAGGAGTAGGAGCAGGGAAAAGAGACGGAATAAGGGATACTTTCTTTAATTCCCCTTCGAAGTTGGGGTGAAAATACCTTTCCGAGGTTTTCTTCTATTTCTTCGATGGTCCAGAATCGTCCGCCGTCCAGTTCGTCACTGGGTGCAGTTCACCGTCGTAAACAGTTTTGTGAACAAAGACAAGTTCTTTCTCACGATCCGATTCGAATACATAGCTGGTTAGCAGTTCGGGAGTAAAGTCCGTGATGCCTAGTTCTTCGCGGACTTCCCGTTTGAGTGCGATTTCTACACTTTCGCCCAGGTCAATATGTCCGCCAACGGCTGTGTCCCATTTTCCGGGCTGGATGTCTTTCCATTCCGGACGTTTCTGCAGATATAAATCTCCTTCGAATTGAAAACGTGAAGATGGATGACAGGATGAAGGAGCTTGCTTCCGCTATGGCATTCTCCGCGTGTGGCGGCTCCGGTGATGTTTCCCTGTTCGTCTACGATGGGAAACATTTCTTGATTATTATCGCTTGGCATAGTTGTTTTTTTTTTGGTTTACGGTATCAGCAGAGAAGAATCTCCATAGCTCAGAAAACGGAAATCGTGCGCCAGCGCATAATCATAAATTGTGCGCCAGTTTCCCTTCACGAAGGCGGAAACCAAAAGTAACAGCGTACTTTGCGGCTGGTGAAAGTTGGTCACCATCGCTTTCACTATCTTATACTGATATCCCGGAGCTATGATAATCTGCGTACTGCTGTGAAGGGCTTCCAGCCCGTTCCTGTCGAGGTAACCTAAAATCTTTGCAGTGCGACTACAGGCGGAATTTGATCATACTTTTCGTATGGCTGCCATTGCTTGACGTGCAGTTCTTCTTCCGTAGCATCGGGATTTTCTGCCAATGTTACTCCGATGTGATACAGGTTTCGAGCGTACGCACCGAAGTGGTGCCTACAGCAACAGCGCAACCGTCATGATCGATCAGCTTTTGATCGTAGCCCGATTGACGGAGATATACTCCGTATGCATCCTCATGTCCTTCTATCTCTTCGCTTTTCACGGGCTTGAAGGTTCCTGCGCCTACATGAAGTGTCAGTTCTTCCAGATCAATGCCTTTTTCCTGCAATGCTTCCAGTACACGGGGAGTGAAGTGCAGTCCGGCTGTCGGTGCGGCTACCGAGCCTTTTATTTTGGAATAAACGGTCTGATAAGTTTCTTTATCGCTCTCTTCCGTATCCCGGTTCAGATATGGGGGAATCGGCAGTTCTCCGAACACTTCGAGGATATCGGCAAAGGTTACTTCCGGATTGTCCCAGGAGAAATCAATCCAGTGGCTGGTGCCCCTGCATTCTCCACGGGTAGCGGTCAGAGTGATCGGGAAACCTTTTACCGTCATCTCCCGTTTCAGTGCTCCGTCTTTCCATTTCTTCAGGTTACCGATCATGCAGAGCCAGGCAGCGTGTTCCGTTTGCTGGAAGTTCAATACATAATCGTTGGGCTGAATCGGTTCCAGACAGAAGACCTCGATCAGCGCCCCCGTTTCTTTGCGGAAGTGGAGGCGTGCCTGAATCACCTTCGTGTTGTTGAATACCATCAGGCTTCCTTTCGGAAGATAGTCCGGCAAGGATGTGAAGACATCTTCGCTTACTTCACCGTGGCGATATACCAACAGTTTTGACTGGTCTCGTACTGCTAAAGGAAATTTGGCGATTCGTTCATCCGATAGTGGATAGTTGTATTCGCTGATGTGAATATGTTTCGGGTCTTCTTTCATTCTCGTTTCAATAAAAAAAGCATCAATAACCCATCGATTATCAATGCTTTGTCGGTAGTCGGGATGACAAGATTCGAACTTGCGACCACACGCCCCCCAGACGCGTACTCTACCGGGCTGAGCTACATCCCGAATTGCGGTTGCAAAAGTAGTGCTTTATTTTTAAATAGCAAATAAATAGCCTGTTTTTTTCCATTAGCTGATTTTAGGATAAGTTTCCGTTTGCGGAATAAAAAGTCCTTTAGTCCATAATAATTCTAAATAATATAGGTGGTTGCAAACTAACATAACAGGGTTTTGTTTATGAAATTAAGTGAATAGATAGTGCGTAACTTCTTTAAAATGAAACCATATCGGCATACGAGACATGAGAGTAGTTTAGGATAGTATATTTTTGTATTTAGTTTTATTTAATGAGGGGGTAAATGTGTATAATAAAAATAGAGAAACGTTAGAAGCTTATGTCTTAGGTGATGATTTTAAGTATTTTCAGAATTTGAAGTATCTTCCCCTAAGCGTTTATCCTTCTAATATTCAGTCTGCTTTGGTCGTGTATTGCTTCAGCGGAAAGGCCAAGCTTAATGTATATGATGATTCGCATTGGATACAGCCGCAGGAATTGATTATTCTGTTGCCGGGACAATTCGTTTCGTTCACCGAGGCCAGTGATGATTTTCTGACTACTACGTTGGTGGTGTCGCCTACAATGTTCAGCGATGCGCTGAGCGGTGTGCCTCGCTTTTCACCGCATTTCTTTTTCTATATGAGGACCCATTATTGGTATCCTCAGACCGAAAATGATACCCGGCGGTTGATGAATTTCTTTGGAATGGTAAAGGATAAAGTGACGTCTAATGATATATACAGGCGTGAGCTGATTATTCATTTATTAAGATACTTATATTTGGAATTGTTTAATGCTTATGAAAAGGAGGCATCTCTGATGACTACCCGAAAAGATACTCGTAAAGAGGAACTGGCTAATAAATTCTTTGGGTTGATAATGAAGCACTTCAAGGAGAATAAGGATGTTGCTTTCTATGCTGATAAGTTGTGTATCACATCCAAATACCTGACGATGGTGATCAAGGAAGTGAGCGGCAAATCTGCCAAAGACTGGATTGTAGAATACATCGTACTCGAAATAAAGGCTTTGCTGAAGAATACGAATATGAATATTCAGGAAATTGCCGTGAAAACAAATTTTGCCAATCAGTCGTCTTTGGGACGTTTCTTCAGGAAACATACCGGAATGTCATTGTCCCAATACCGGATGAGTAACTTAGGATAATATTGAAGATGCCTGTGGGGAATAAAGGCATATGTGGGGAGAGGAGAATGGGAAGGAAAGAAGAAATGGAAACCTTTTAGGAATCCCATTCTCCTTCATTATTATAATAAGTTTCAAGATCAGACTCCCATACATTCGCGATAGAAGTCAAGCATTTCAAAAATTGTGTCTTTATCAGCTGTCTGGTTGATGCAAATATCTCCGATCTCTTTCAGTAAAGTAAAATTGACCGTTCCTGAGGTATTTTTCTTATCATGTTGCATAAATGCGTAGAGTTGTTCGTACTGCTTACAGTCGAATGCGAATGAACCATAATTCTCTTTGATGAATTGGATGGTCTGTCGCATCTTGTCTTTCGGAAAGCCGACTTTGAGGTGTGACAGGTAAAGCTCGCATACGATTCCCCATGCTACGGCATAGCCATGCAGCACGGGGCGATTCTCAGCCAATGCCAGACTTTCGAAGGCATGTCCTGCTGTATGTCCCAGATTCAGTGCTTTACGGATGCCACGCTCGAAGGGGTCTTGCTCCACAATGTCTTCCTTCACCTGTACCGATCGTCCCACCATATTTTTGAGATATGCATAATCAATGTTATTGGTATTGAAATCCAGTAATTCGACCCAGTGTGCGGTATTGCTGATTAATCCGTGCTTTAACATTTCAGCATAACCGGAGAAGAAATTCTGTGCATCGAGGCTGCGCAGGAATTCAGTTTCAATCAGCACACTGTCTGCCGGAGCAAACGAGCCTATCTCGTTTTTCAGTCCGTTGAAGTTGATGCCTGTCTTACCGCCGACGGATGCGTCGACCATAGCCAACAGTGTAGTGGGTATATTGATATAAGAAATCCCCCGTTTGAAGGTAGCGGCGGCAAAGCCTCCCAAATCTGTAACCATGCCCCCACCAAGGTTGATGAGCAATGAGTGACGTGTAGCCCCTTGCTGACTCAGTGCCATCCATACGGAGGCCAGAGTCTCCAGTGTCTTATGCACATCTTCGGCTCCGATACAGATTTCGACTGCGTCTTTCAGAAACGATACCTCTTTCAATGAGGGCAGACAAAGACGCTGGGTATGTTCGTCTGTGAGGATGAATAACTTGTCATGCGGACACCTTTCAATGGCACGACCGAGGCTTGTTTCCAAGCTTTCGCAGAGAATGACTTCTTGTTTACTCATGATTCTTTTGCTTTTTCTTGGTGCAAATGTATATAAAATATCTTTTTTTACTTACTTTTGTCTCGTTAAAACGTTCAATTATGAAAGCATTGTTTCCTGTATTTTGCCGTCCTTTGGGATATGTGGTGTTGTTAGTAGCTTTGTTTCTTCTTCCGATTTTGCTAATGCAAGGGTTGATAACCGACCATAACCTGCTATTTTATAAGGAATGTACGAAGCTGTTGATGATGGCAGGATGCTTGCTGATCATCTTTGCCTTAAGCAAGAATGAAAGCCGCGAGACGGAACAGATTCGTAATGCGGCAGTCAGGAATGCAGTCTTTCTGACTTTTCTGTTTGTTTTCGGTGGTATGTTGTGGCGTGTTCTGCAAGGAGATGTGATCAATGTAGACACTTCTTCTTTTCTCACCTTTTTAATCTTTAATGTGCTTTGTTTGGAGTTTGGTCTTAAAAAAGCGCTTGTTGATCGATTCTTTAAAAGATAATTTTCTATTAAATTAAACCTTTTACGATTCTATTTGTCAAAAAGACATTGTTATTACTCTACTAATCGTAATTAAGGTAAATGAAAAGATTATCAGTTTGGTGGGTGCTTACACTGTTATGCACCTTCTCTATTTTTGCACAGAATAAGGTGATTACCGTTTCGGGGCGTGTTGTCGAATCTGACTCTAAAGAGCCAGCTGCACAAGCAACTATTCAATTGTTATCGTTGCCGGATAGCGCTTATGCAGCCGGTATAGCAAGTAGTAATAAGGGTTGGTTTACGCTCCCTAAAGTGAAAGCGGGGAAATATTTGTTGAAGGTTTCTTACATCGGTTTCCGTACGAAATTCGTTCCTGTACAATTATCCAACAATGTGACTGAAAAGAAAATGGGGACAATCTCTCTGGACCCTGATGCAGTGATGCTGAGCGAGGCTGTGATTACGGCGGAAGCTCCTCCTGTTACTGTAAAAGCTGATACTACAGAGTATTCTGCAGCGGCTTACCCTGTACCGGAAGGTTCAATGTTAGAAGATCTTGTGAAAAAAATTCCAGGAGCTGAAGTGAGTGATGAAGGTAAAATTACTATAAATGGTAAGGAAATAAAAAAGATAATGGTTGATGGAAAGGAATTTTTTTCTGATGACCCGAAAGTCTCTATGAAGAACTTACCTGCTAATATGATTGAGAAAGTAAAGGCTTATGATAAAAAAAGTGATATGGCACGTATCACAGGAATTGATGATGGAGATGAAGAGCCCGTCTTGGATTTGACCGTTAAGAAAGGTATGAAAAAAGGATGGATTGGAAATCTTATTGCAGGGTATGGTAGCCAGGATCGGTATGAAGGGGGAGTAATGATCAGCCGCTTTAAAGATGATGCCAGTCTTTCAATTATAGGTTCTGCAAATAATACTAATAATAAAGGATTTTCTGAATTTGGTGATGCCGGACAAGGACTAGGTGGAGGTAATGCTGGTTCAGGTATTACAACTGCACAATCGTTGGGAGTCAACTTCGCTAAGGATACTAAAAAGTTGCAGATCGGGGGGAATGTACAATATGGACATTCTGATAATGACGCTCGTCGCAAAACCTCTTCAGAAACATTTTTGGGGGAAACATCTTCTTTTGCTCAAAGTGAGAACTTTTCAAATCGTAATCGTCATGATTTTCGCGTTGATTTCCGTTTGGAGTGGAGACCTGACACATTGACTACGATTATTTTCCGTCCTAACGGTAGTTATTCACAAACAGAATCTAGCAGTCGTTCTTGGTCAAAGACAGAAAATAACTCGCATAGTCCTGTTAATGAAAAAGAGGCAGCTTCTTCTTCTAAAAGTCATAATGCATCTTTTAATGGTAGCTTGATGGCTTTTCGAAGATTGAACAATAAAGGACGAAACTTGTCTTTGGGTGCACGTTTCGGATATAGTGACAGCGAGTCCGATTCTTATTCTGATTCAAAGACTGAATTCTTCGAAAAGGATAGTATTTCTGATATTTCGCGCTATACAGACAGAAATAGTGATAGTCGTAACTGGAGTGTATCAGCTTCTTATACAGAACCTGTATTTAAAAATCACTTTTTGCAGTTGCGTTATGAATTTGCTCATCGCAAACAGTTATCACAATCATTAGTGTATGATAGTATTAACTACTATCCGTATCCTGAATATATAGAGCGTGGGTATGATAATGAACTAAGTACACGTGTGGAGAATTTCTATGATACTCATACTGCTGATGTTTCTGTACGTGGTATTCACCCTAAGATGATGTATAGTGTAGGAGTGGGGGTGACTCCTCAGTCATCCTTAAGTAAAACGACAATTGGTCCGAACTATAAGAAGAATCTTCCAGAACAGAATGTTTTGAATTGGGCTCCTTCAGTAATGTTCCGTTATATGTTTAATAAACAACATGTATTAATGTTCCGTTATCGTGGAAGAAGCAGTACACCTAACATTGAGGACCTGCAGGAGGTGATTGATATAACCGACCCGATGAACCTAAGATATGGTAATCCGAATTTGAAACCATCATTTAATAATAATTTTACTCTCGATTATAGAAAGTTTGTACCGGAATCTATGCGTAGCTATTCTGCTAATTTGTATTATACAAGTACATTGAATTCTGTAGCAAATAGAATGACATATGATCCTCAGACGGGTGCTCGGGTTTATAAGAAAGAAAATGTAAATGGTAACTGGCAAGCAAGAGGATTTTTTTCATTCAATACACCGTTGAAGAACAAGAAATTTACAATTTCATCTAATACAAATGCACGATTTAGTGATGCTGTAAGTTATACAAGTGTCGGAAGTTCTAAAAATGCAGATCAGGAACTAAGTACAACGCATAATTTAGGGTTAGGAGAACGGTTTACCAGTAGTTATCGTAGTGAAGTTTTTGATATATCCTTAAGTGGTTCTGTTAATTATAATTTGGTCAGAAATAGTAAACAAGAAAATAGTAATCGAGAAACATTCGACTACTATATTGGAGGTAATACCAATGTAAACCTTCCTTGGCAAGTCTCGATTTCCACAGATATTAATTGTCGATTTAAAGATGGATATACAGGTGGGCTTAATAATAACGAAGTGATGTGGAATGCACAAATTTCGAAGAATTTTTTAAAGAATAATTCGGGTACAATTCGTTTTAAAATATATGATATCTTAAAACAACAAAGTAGTTTGTCGCGTTCGATTAGCGAAACAATGATGAGTGATACTGAATATAATACTTTAGGAAGTTATTTCATGGTACATTTTGTATATCGCTTTAATACGTTGGGTGGAAAGTCACCAAATCGACGTGGACCGGGTGGTGGACCTAGAGGAGGACATGGCTTTGGCGGCGGTGGCAGACCTATGCGTTTCTAAATTGTGACTAGCTCTGAATGAAAACGGGAAAGTCCCGATGGTAATGAACATGACTAACATGACTTGCCATCGGGACTTTTTTGTTTATCCGATAATTTGCTTTATATTTGTTGTTCAGTATCCATATAAAAAAGGAGTATCCTATGATTGACTGGAACATACTAGTTAGCCAGATAGCTACGGTTGCTTTTGATATCGTTTATTTTGGAGCCATTATCAGTACGATTGTCGTTATCATTCTTGATAACCGGAATCCGGTGAAGACTATGGCATGGATACTCATATTACTTTTCCTCCCAATTGTCGGTCTTGTTTTTTATTTCTTCTTTGGTCGGAGTCAGCGTCGGGAACGTATCATCGGTCAAAAAAGTTATGACCGCCTTTTGAAGAAACCTATGGCGGAATACATGGCGCAAGACTGTTCGGATGTACCTGAAGAATATGCCCGCCTTATCCAACTTTTCCAGCATACCAATCAAGCTTTTCCATTTGAGGGAAACCGTATTGCTGTCTATACGGAAGGCTATACCAAATTGCAATCATTGCTTCGTGAGCTCCAAAAGGCGAAACAACACATTCATATAGAATACTATATCTTTGAAGATGATGCTATAGGACGTCTGGTAAGGGATGTACTAATCGAAAAAGCATCTCAGGGGGTTGAAGTAAGAGTAATTTATGATGATGTGGGGTGCTGGCATGTACCTAACCGCTTTTTCGAGGAAATGCGTAATGCAGGTATTGAAGTCAGGAGTTTCTTGAAAGTACGCTTCCCTTTGTTTACAAGTAGGGTCAATTATCGTAACCACAGAAAAATAGTCGTGATAGACGGACGTATCGGCTTTGTGGGAGGTATGAACCTGGCAGAACGTTATATGCGTGGTTTCTCATGGGGGATTTGGCGTGACACCCATGTTCTGATAGAAGGAAAGGCTGTGCATGGTCTGCAAACGGCCTTTTTGCTCGACTGGTATTTCGTTGACCGTACATTGATTACAGCTTCACGTTATTTCCCAAAGATAGAGTCTTGTGGAAGTTCATTAGTTCAGGTGGTTACCAGTGAACCCATTGGCCCCTGGAAAGAAATCATGCAGGGACTGACTATGGCGATCAATGGAGCGAAGAAGTATTTCTATATGCAAACCCCTTATTTCCTGCCGACAGAGCAAGTACTTGCCGCTATGCAGACAGCTGCACTGGCAGGAGTAGATGTGCGTTTGATGTTGCCGGAACGTGCCGACAACCGAATCACTCATTTGGGATCGCATTCTTACCTGGCAGATGTGATGCAGGCAGGTATCAAAGTCTATTTTTATAAGAAAGGGTTTCTGCACTCCAAACTGATGGTTTCTGATGATATGCTCTCTACAGTAGGGTCTACCAATGTTGACTTCCGTAGTTTTGAGCATAATTTTGAAGTAAATGCCTTTATGTATGATGTGGAAACGGCTCTTGAAATGAAGGAGATATTCCTTCAGGATCAGCGGGAAAGTACACAGATCTTTCTGAAAAACTGGGTGAAACGTTCGTGGAGGAGGAGGGCAGCAGAGTCTGTCGTTCGTTTGTTGGCTCCGCTGCTTTAAAAAGGATGCTTCCTTTATCTGATATACTTTTATCTTATCTGAAAAGCGAGAAATTCACACTTCCATAGACTCTTCTTTCTATGAAATGCGGATGATCTTCAAAGTTATTTTGCTTACCATGCTCCAATACAAACAAACCTCCTTCTTTGAGCAGATTATTTTTGAATATTAGTTCCGGTATCGATTCCAGCTCCTTTAAAGCGTAAGGAGGGTCGGCAAAGATAAAATCAAACTGCTCTCGTCCGCTGTTGATAAACTTAAATACATCGCCACGGATAGGCAGACATTTGTCAGTTTGTACTTCTTTCATTATTTTGCAGATAAACGAGTGATGAGCCGGATCTTTTTCCACACTGATCACACGGTCGCAGCCTCGGGATACCAGTTCGATACTGATACTGCCCGTGCCTGCAAACAAGTCAAGTGCAGTTACTCCTTCTTCGAAATCAATATAATTATTAAGTACATTGAACAGATTCTCCTTGGCGAAATCTGTTGTAGGGCGTGCTTTGAATGTACGTGGTACATCAAATCTTCTTCGTTTATAAATACCGCTGATTACTCGCATGTTAATAAGGCTTGCATGTCAATATTGTTGGCAGGATTCATAATGAATACCTGCAGAATGAATTTTTTCAGTTCGTTCATCAATGTCTCTTTGTCCGACAGAGTGCCTGTCAGATGTAGTTCATCCCGTTCCTGATTAAATTCCAGTTGCTTCCAGACATATAATAGATAGTAGATACGATCTTCGGTTTGCATGCACTCGAAAGAGTTGGCCAAAAGTAGCTGCCCCCGTTCGAAACAGTAAATGTCAATGGCATCTTTGCGTACTGAAGCATACATTTTCTTACTATTCCCCAGTCTGCTTTTGATAGAAAAATACTCGATGAGCGGGGTAGACTGAGAGTAGAAGCGGGCTTCGGGATATTGTTCATTTAAGAATGTATAGGTGCTTTTGTCTATGCCGAAGATTACGACTACATTATTCTTTTTTAGAATATTGTACATCACTATTTCATTCTCCCGTTTCTGATGATTGTGATAGAATAAAAGCTCTGCCTGCTCTTCTTCAAACAGTTCCAATGGTATCATGGTAAAGCGTTTGCTGGCTATCATGATGTTCACCCGTTTGTAGGAGTAGCTTAAAAAGTCCGATTCGTGGAAAACGTTTTTAAGATTGGCTGTCAGAGACAGAGAGGTGTCTACCTCTTTTTCGAACAGCGACTGCGAATTGTCGTTAATCGGATTGTAGATAGAAAAAGAAAATCCATCCGTACTAAGACGGATGGATAAAGTATATTGTTTTGATTTTGTAAAATCAATCATTATTCCCAGTTACCAGCACCATTGTTAGGATTGTCAATAGAACCTACCATCAAACCTGAGTATCTGCCCAGTTTTTCATTAAGGTCTTTCAAATTGATGATTTCTTGTCTGTCAAGTCCGCCCAAGTAAGTTTCATATGGAGCTTTCACTTCAAACAAGTATACAGGAGCACCTGATTTAGCTGTGTCGTTTTTAACATTCATTTCAAAGATAGCACCGTTGCCATAAGGAATGTACTTCATTGAATCTGCATTGAAACCTTTTGGATAGATGGTGTCCATTACAGCTACCCACATGGTGTCACGCTTAAAGTTTTCAAGTCCGTTTTTCTTAACTTCATCATACTTGCCTGTTTTTTTAGCTTTGTTGATGATTGCCATTGCTTTCTTCTCAGTCAAGCCGCTTTCCAATTGGTCGTCTGTCAGCTGACCTACTTTCATAACGAAAGGTAATTTTTGATTTTTAACGAAATCAATCAGTGTGTCAAAATGTTCTGTGTACATTCCGTGATGAAGCGAACGGTATTCCTGTTGTGCTTTACGGATGTCGATCAAACGGGCAATGACAGCCTGCTCTCTTTCCTTTTTCGCTTTTCAAAATTGATAGGACCCATAATACTGCTATAGCAAATGTAGATTAATGCAGCAGCACAGAGTACTAATACAATATTAAATACTGTTTTCATGATAAATTATGTTTTAGTTGTTATATTCGCATCGCAAAAATAGAATAAATAAATTTAAATACGATAGTTCCGGGAACTTTTTCTCGTACAAAATGATAAATAACTATTTAGAAAGGCAAATTAAGGAAAATTTTTCCTTATCAACCAACTTTTGAGCAGGAAATAGCTGTAAAATCTCTTTCAGAGTTTCTGCTTTCCACACTGGCGGATGAAGTATTTATCCTCAGAGGCTATGCCGGTACTGGTAAAACATCTTTGGTAGGGGCATTGGTAAAGACGATGGATCAGTTACAGCAAAGGCTGTGTTACTGGCTCCTACCGGTCGTGCTGCAAATTTTTTCATCCTATGCCGGTCACCCGGCTTTTACAATTCATAAGAAAATATACCGGCAGCAGTCGTTTTCTAATGAAACCAGTAATTTTCAATAAATGACAATCTTGCTACGAATACTTTGTTTATAGTCGACGAAGCTTCAATGATTTCCAATGAAGGATTGTCGGGCAGTATGTTGGGACGGGAAGATTATTGGACGACCTGATACAGTTTGTTTATTCCGGTCAGGGTGCCGTCTTTTGTTGATGGGAGATACTGCGCAGCTTCCTCCGGTAGGTGAGGAGTTGAGTCCGCACTTTTTGCAGATGCATTAAAGGGATATGGATTGGAAGTGCGGGAAGTTGACTTGACGCAAGTGGTTCGTCAGATACAGGAATCGGGCATTTTGTGGAATGCGACTCAATTGCGTCAGCTGATAGCGGAAGATAATTGCTACTCTTTACCTAAAATAAAGATAACAGGTTTTCCAGATATAAAGATGGTGCCGGGTACGGAATTGATTGATGCCATCACTAGTTGTTATGATCATGACGGCATGGATGAGACGATTGTGATCTGTCGTTCTAATAAACGCGCGAACCTATATAATAACGGAATACGTGCACAGATCCTTTGGCGAGAAGATGAACTGAATACGGGAGATATGTTGATGATAGCCAAAAATAATTATTATTGGACAGAGCAATATAAGGAAATGGACTTCATTGCCAATGGAGAAATAGCAGTCGTGCGTCGTGTCCGTAAGACGCGTGAGATGTATGGTTTTCGCTTTGCGGAAGTGACTCTCAGGTTTCCTGACCAGAATGATTTTGAACTGGATGCCAATTTGCTGCTGGATACTCTTCACTCTGATTCTCCCGCATTGCCAAAAGTAGATAATGACAGATTATTTTATACCATACTTGAAGATTACGCAGATATATCTAACAAGCGGGACCGGATGAAAAAGATGAAAGCAGATCCACACTACAATGCGTTGCAGGTGAAATATGCTTATGCGATAACTTGTCATAAAGCACAAGGTGGGCAATGGCAGAATGTTTTTCTTGATCAGGGATATATGACGGATGAATATTTGACTCCGGATTATTTTCGCTGGTTGTATACGGCATTTACTCGCGCCACGAAGACATTGTATCTGGTGAATTATCCCAAAGAACAAATTTTATAAAAGATTTCTTTTTTTTTCTTCGTAAATAATTGATTCCCAGTCTAGATGAATGGGGAGATACTCGTTGTGAAAAAATAAATATGAGATTATATTTATTTTTTTTCAAAAACCTCTAAGTGTTTTTCAAGGTATGGGTTGTTATATAAATGTGAATCGAAAATAATAAATGGAATATCGATTCTAATATTTATATAAAAACTAATGTTTAATCTTAAATTCAAGTGTATGAGAATCAATGACTCGTGTAGAGGCTCGAAGATTTTTCGGGCATTGTTGATCTTGATGCTATTCGCCCTTCCGGCACAATCTGCAATAGCACAGTTAACAATTAGGATCTCCAATTCTTCTTTAGGAACTGTGATTAAGCAAATCCAGTCTCAATCCAAGTATCAATTTTTTTATGATGACAATTTGGCTTCAATGCGAATAGAGTCATTGAATGTTAAAGATGTTTCTTTGGTAGAAGTACTGGATAAGGCTTTGAAAGGGAAAAATGTCGTTTATAAAATTGATGACAATGTTGTTTATTTGTCGAAAGCAAATGCATCTTCTTCGACAAAGTCGACTCAACAACAACAGAAAGTAACAGGTAAGGTGGTAGATGCTAATAACGAACCTTTGATTGGCGTTTCTGTATTGGAAAAAGGAACAACTAATGGTACTATTACTGATTTTGATGGTAATTATACATTAGTCGTTACAGGTTCAAATGCAGTTTTGCAATTTTCGTATGTTGGATATCAAACTTTGGAGAGGGCTGTAGCAGGAAAGACTGCTATTAATATCACTTTAAAGGAAGATGCTCAAGTCTTGGATGAAGTCGTAGTTACGGCATTGGGAATCAAACGCTCAGAAAAAGCGCTGTCTTACAATGTACAGCAGGTAAATGCTGATGCAGTGACTACCAATAAAGATCCTAACTTTATTAACTCATTGAGTGGTAAAGTGGCAGGTGTTAATATCAATGCTTCTTCATCCGGAGTGGGCGGTGTATCTAAAGTAGTGATGCGTGGTACAAAATCTATCATGCAGTCTTCCAATGCATTGTATGTAGTAGATGGGGTTCCGATGTACTCCAATGCAAATAAAGTGAATGGGACAGAGTTTTCTTCTAAAGGAAATACTGAGCCGATTGCCGACATTAACCCGGAAGATATTGAATCAATGTCTGTGTTGACTGGTGCGGCAGCAGCTGCACTTTACGGTTCTGATGCTGCCAATGGTGCGATTATCATTACTACTAAAAAGGAAAAGAAGGTCGTGTGAATATCACAGTGAATAGTAATGTTGAGTTTAATGCCCTTTGGTAATGCCTCGTTTCCAGACACGTTATGGTACAGGTATTGGTGGCGTGAAAGATGATAACTCCAGTCGTAGCTGGGGCCCTAAACTGACAGAAGCCAGATATTTTGGATATAATCCTCGTGATGATTATTTTCAGACTGGTGTTATAGGTACAGAAAGCGTATCATTCTCTACCGGTTCGGAAAAGAACCAGACTTATGCTTCCGCTGCAGCGGTTAATTCAAAAGGTATCGTTCCTAACAACAAATATGACCGTTATAATTTCAACGTACGCAATACTACTTCATTTCTTGATGATAAGATGACATTGGATGTAAATGCCAGCTACATTTTGCAGAAAGACCGCAATATGGTGAATCAGGGTACTTACAACAATCCGTTGGTAGGAGCTTATCTGTTCCCTCGTGGTAATGACTGGGAAGATATTAAAATGTACGAACGCTATGACGTTGCACGTAAGATCTATACTCAGTACTGGCCGACAGGTGATGGTAATATGACTATGCAGAATCCTTATTGGGTGAACTACCGTAACTTGCGTGAAAATAAGAAAGACCGCTATATGTTAGGTGCAAGTCTGAATTATCAGATTCTTGACTGGTTAAATGTTTCCGGACGTGTCCGCCTGGATAATTCTAACAATGATTATACGGAAAAGGCTTATGCCAGTACAAATACTCAGCTGACAGAGTTGTCTGATCGTGGTCTTTATGGCATTTCCAGAAGCTACGAAAAGCAGTTGTATGCAGACTTCCTGGTAAGTGTGAACAAAACATTCGGTGAAAAATGGTCTTTACAAGCTAATATGGGTGGATCGTTTACTGATATGCGATATGATGAAATGGCTGTACGCGGACCTATTGCTGATGATTCAAAAACGTTTGCTGGTGAAAAAGCCGGATTGACAAACGGTTTCTATATTCAAAACCTGAGTACGACCAAGACAAGCAAAATGCAGTCAGGATGGCGTGAACAGACTCAGTCTATCTATGCATCTGCCGAAGTTGGCTACCAAAGTACTTATTATCTGACATTGACAGGTCGTAATGACTGGCCTTCACAGTTGGCAGGTCGTAACTCTGTCAATAAATCATTCTTCTACCCTTCGGTAGGTATGTCTGTAGTGTTATCTGAATTGATGCCTAAATTGAATAAGGACTATCTGTCTTACTGGAAGATACGCGGTTCTTTTGCTTCTGTAGGTACAGCATTCGAAAGATATATAGCTAATCCTTTGTTCGCATGGAATACCAGTATCGGTCAGTGGAGTAACCTGACTGACTTCCCGGTATATGACTTGAAACCGGAACGTACCAATTCTTTTGAAGTAGGTATGAATATGCGTTTTCTTAAGAACTTCGAACTGGATGTGACTTATTATAACGCCAAGACAATGAATCAGACATTCAATCCTGAGTTGCCGGTAGGTGAATATGCTCGTATCTACATTCAGACAGGTGCAGTTCGCAATCAAGGTCTTGAGTTAGCGTTGAATTACAATAATACATGGAAAGATTTTACTTGGAATACAGGAGTTACTTATTCAATGAACAAGAATAAGATTCTTACCTTAGCTGATAATGCCATCAATCCTATCACTCGCGAGAAATTCTCTATTTCTTCTCTGAATATGGGTGGTCTGGGTAGTACCCGTTTCATCCTGAAAGAAGGTGGAAGCATGGGTGACATTTACTCCTTGATGGATTTGAAGAGAGATGCCAATGGAGCTGTTTATATCGATGAGAACAACAGTGTTGTAACAGAGAGTCTGGAAGCTAATAATTACATCAAATTAGGTAGTGTATTGCCGAAAGGAAACTTGGCATGGCGTAACAATTTCAGTTGGAAAAACATTAATGTGGCATTCCTTGTATCAGCTCGTCTGGGTGGAGTTGTATTCTCACGTACACAAGCTGTTCTTGATAACTTCGGAGTTTCTGAAGCATCTGCTGCTGCACGTGACAAAGGTTATGTATCGGTAAATGGAAACGACCGTGTAAATCCGGAAGGCTGGTATTCAGTAGTAGCTGGTGGTACGGCTGTTCCTCAGTATTACATTTATTCCGCTACTAATATTCGTTTGCAGGAAGCTTCTATCGGTTATACTATTCCGAGAAAATGGCTGGGCAATGTGTGTGATATCAAAGTTTCATTGATCGGACGTAATCTTTGGATGATCTACAACAAGGCTCCTTTCGATCCTGAAAGCGTGGCATCTACTGATAACTTCTATCAGGGAATTGACTACTTTATGATGCCTTCATTGCGTAATATTGGCTTTAATCTGAGCTTTAAATTCTAAATAAATCAAGATAGGTATGAAAAATATAATAAATAAATTAGTATTTGGATCTCTTACCGTTGCCCTGTCCTCGTGTATCGGTAACTATGAGAATATCAATTCCAACCCATATGAAGCTCCTGATTTGTCAGCGGATGGATATGCTTTGGGATCTGCCATGAATAACCTGGCCGGTTGCGTGGTATCACCGGATGTAAATACAGCTCAGTTCACAGACTGCTTGTTGGGCGGACCTTTAGGCGGATATTTTGCCGATTCTAATGCCGGTTTTACAGAAACCATTTCAAACTTCAATCCGAAAGACGACTGGAGCCGTGTGTTTCTGAAAAGTGATAAGATTATTCCGACATTATATTCTAATCTGACCCAAGTGAAACTTGTATCACAAAATACGAATGATCCGGTTCCTTATGCCATTGCACAAGTGATAAAGGTGGCAGCTATGCATCGTGTAACTGATGCTTTCGGTCCGATACCTTATTCTCAGATAGGTGCGAATGGCGAAATTGCTACTCCTTATGATTCTCAGGAAGTAACATATAATACATTCTTCGATGAGTTGAATGCAGCTATTGCCACACTCAATGAGAATTCTAACGAACAGCTCGTTCCTACAGCCGACTATATATATAAAGGTGATGTAAAGAAGTGGATCAGATTTGCCAACTCACTGAAGTTGCGTCTTGCTATCCGTATAGCTTATGCTAATCCGGTGAAAGCTCAACAGATGGCTGAAGAAGCTGTGAATCCTGCAAACGGAGGTGTCATCGAATCGAATGCGGACAATGCAACATGGAACTACTTTGAGACTTCACAAAATCCTATTTATGTAGCTACCCGCTACAATCAGGTACAACTTCCGATCATGGCGGCGTACCCTGTTTGACTGGTGGTGATACGCATGCTGCTGCCGATATCATCTGCTATATGAATGGTTACAAGGATAACAGACGTGAAAAGTTCTTCACAAAATCCGAATGGGCAGGACAGGACTATGTAGGAATGCGTCGTGGTATTGTCATTCCCGAACTGAAGACAACCGGACATAAATACTCTGGGGTGAACATTGCTCCTACATCTCCGCTTTATTGGATGAATGCAGCCGAAGTAGCTTTCTTACGTGCTGAAGGGCAAGCTGTTTTAACTTCAGCATGGGTGGTACAGCAGAATCATTCTATAATCAAGGTATCCGTCTGTCATTTGAGCAATGGGGTGCAGACGGTGTGGAAGACTATCTGAAAGATGATGTAAAACAAACCGACTGCATATACAGACCCGGCAGGTACGAACACTTATCAGAATGCTTTGTCCAATATCACTATTAAATGGAATGATAGTGCTGACAAAGAAGAGAAGCAAGAACGCATTATCGTGCAGAAGTGGATTGCCAACTGGCAATTGGGTAATGAAGCTTGGGCAGACTTCCGCCGTACCGGATATCCGAAACTGATCCCGGTGAAAGAAAATAAGAGCGGTGGTGTCGTTGATTCAGAGAAAGGGGCGCGTCGTATGCCTTATCCGTTGGATGAGTTTGTCAGCAATAAAGCAAATGTAGAATATGCGATTGCCAACTACTTGCACGGTGCAGATAACATGGCTACAGATGTATGGTGGGCTTCTAAAAAATAATATTAAACTTAAAGGAAAGTATATATGAAAAATAACCTGAAATATAGATTGTCTGCTCTGCTGTTTTTGGCATCAGCTCTGACAATAACTTCATGTAGTGATTGGACAGATGTGGAAAGTCTCCAATTGAATACTCCTACATTTGAAGAGCAGAATCCTCAGTTGTATGCTGACTATCTGAAGGATTTGAACAGATATAAGTCTGAAGAACATAAGGTCACTTTTGTTTCTTTCGAGAACCCTAAGGGATCTCCCGGCAAGCAGGCTGAACGTCTGACCGTCGTACCTGACAGCGTTGATTTCATCTGTCTGAATAATCCGGAAGTAAGTCCCGAAGTACAGGCAGAAATGGTCAAAATACGCGAGAAAGGAACTCGTACGGTTTACAGTATTGATTATTCCAGCATTGAAAATGCCTGGAAGGAGAAAGTAAAAGCCGAACCGGAGTTGACAGAAGAGGATGCTCTTCAGTATATCGGTGAACGCACCAATGAGATGTTGGCACTCTGTGACAAATATAACTTTGATGGTGTTATTGCTGATTATACGGGGCGTTCGCTGGTGAGCCTTCCGGAGGCAGCTCTGAAAGAATATAATGACCGTCAACAGAAGTTTTTTGGCGAGGTGATGAACTGGCAAGGCAATCATGATGACAAGACTCTGGTATTCTACGGAAATGTACAATATTTAGTGCCGGAGAATATGGATATGTTAAGCAAGTTTGACTACATCATGTTGAAAACTGCTTCTTCTACCAATGCTGATGATCTTGCTTTAAAAGCATATTTGGCTATTCAGGCGGGTATAGATGCAGTAGGCGGTACAGAAGAAGGAGTGAATCCTGTTCCTGCTGATCGTTTTATCGTTTGTGTCGAATTGCCGCAGGCTGACGATAAGGATAAAGTGAAGGGTTACTGGAGTACAGTGGATGAAAAAGGCAATAAACTAGTAGCAGCTCCGGGAGCAGCCCGGTGGATGGTTGAAGCATCTCCTAATTACACCCGGAAAGGAATCTTTATTATGAATGTCCATAATGATTATTATAACAATACTTATGGATATGTGCGTGAAGTTATTCGTATTATGAATCCTAATAAATAAGAATAGAAATGAAACTCTATAAATATTGTTTTGCGCTTTTGGCTCTTACAACAGTCACAGTGAGTGGTTGTAAGAATGAAGATATCAATGAAGAGCATCATTATGACAATAAACTCTATGTTAGCTCGGCTCCTGTTTGTGATGATTTGCTGATTAAGCCCAGTATAACTGAGGCTACCCGTGAACTTAGCTATCGTATAGCATCGCCGGCAGAACAAGATATTCAAATAAGCTTTGATGCGGCTCCCGCTATGACAGCAGCATATAATTTGATTTACAATGATAACGCAACTGCACTGGATTCATATTTTTATAATATACCAACAAAAACTGCTACTATTAAGGCAGGGGATATTTCCAGTGATAATATTGTGATTGACTTTAAGAATACCAACGAATTGGATAAGTCAAAACGATATGTATTGCCCGTCACCATTCTAGATGCATCCAATATTGATGTACTCGAAAGTGCCCGTACTGCTTATTTCATATTTAAGGGTGCTGCCCTTATTAATGTAGTGGCAAATATCAAAGAAATCTATTTCCCAATTAACTGGAAGAGCAGTGTGAATAGTCTTTCTACTGTTACTATTGAAGCTTTGGTTCGTAGTGAAGACTGGGTAGCAGGACGTGATAATGCCCTGAGTTCTGTTTTCGGTATTGAAGGTAAATTCCTTGTACGTATTGGTGATGCTGACCGTCCACGTGATCAAGTTCAGGTAGTAGCTCCCGGTGGTAATTTCCCAGGTCCGAATGTTGTTCCGGGTTTACCGGTTAATGAGTGGGTACACATTGCCATTGTTTATGATAATACAACAAAAGAACGAATCTATTATAAAGATGGTGTGCCTGTTTATAAAGACGAAGCAGCTTCAGGTAATGTATCTTTGAGCAGTGGTTGTTATATTGGTCGCGCTTGGGATGATACTCGTTGGTTGCCGGGAGATATTTCAGAAGTCCGCGTGTGGTCAGTGCAAAGAACGGCAGAGCAAATTGCCACTAAGCCTTATGAAGTAGATCCTGCCAGTGAAGGACTGGTTGCTTACTGGAAGTTTAATGAAGGTGCTGGAAATGTTATTACCGACCAGACTGGACATGGTAATGATATTACAGGTTCGGGCGATCCTACTTGGGTAAAAGTAGAGATTCCTAAGATAAATTAATTGTTGGTTTAATCTTTTATTCAAGAATTCATTATGAATATGAAATATATAACTTCGGGTTTGTTCGCTGCCATGATTGTGAGCAGTACTGCATTCTTGACCTCTTGTGCTGATGATCTTGAGGTCGGAAAGAATATTGATGAGTCGGCCTACAGTGGCATTTATGAAAATAATGCATATCTGCGTGATGGAAAGTCGAACTTAGTTTCTAAGGTTGTCGAATTGCACGGTGAGACTTATGCTACTACAGTAAAATGGGGTTGAGCAAGACACCTAATACAGCTACATCGGCAAAAGTGAAAATTGATGCTGCTTATTTGGAAACGTATAATAAGGCGCATAATACAGATTTTGCATTGTATCCGCAGGACTTGGTTACCTTGCTAACGAAGGAATACTTACAGTGAACGCTAATACTAAATCAGCGGAGGTAGAGATGACTATTCGGGCAGGAGAAGGTCTGCAGGAAGATAAAACATATGCTATTCCGGTAGCTATCAGTGATCAGAGCAGTGATATCACTATTAAAGATGAAGATGCGAAACATTGTATTTATCTGGTGAAAGATATGCGAAATGCCGGTGATACTTATAAGGGCGAAGATGCTGTAAAGGGCTATTTGTTTTTTGAGGTAAATGGTGTTAATCCATTGAATACTTTGTCTTTTCAATTAGAAAACGGAAAACTTATATGGGATGTTATTGTGCTGTTTGCTGCTAATATTAATTATGATGCTGAAGCAGGGCGTCCGCGTGTACAGTGTAATCCGAATGTGCAATATCTGTTGGATAACAATGAAACTCTTTTGCAGCCTCTTCGTAAACGAGGTGTTAAGGTTCTGTTAGGGTTACTTGGAAATCATGACATTACAGGTTTAGCTCAACTTTCTAATCAGGGCGCTAAAGACTTTGCTCGCGAAGTGGCTCAGTATTGTAAAGCATACAATTTGGATGGAGTAAATTATGATGATGAATATTCAAAATCTCCGGATTTGAGTAACCCGTCTCTTACTACTCCGAGTACAGCTGCAGCGGCTCGTCTATGTTATGAAACCAAGTTGGCAATGCCTGATAAGTTAGTAACTGTATTTGCGTATGGTCAAATGTATGGAGTAGCTACAGTTGATGGTGTGGATGCGAGTGAATGGATTGATGTTGCTGTTCCAAACTATGGTAGCAGTGCGCATCCAGTAGGGAATATGACTAAGAAACAATGCGCAGGTATAGCAATGGAATTCCATTTGGGTATTGGCGGCGATTTATCACCGTCAACGGCTCATAGTCTGATAAATGATGGGTACGGTTGGTATATGGGATTTGCTCCGAGTCCGGGAAAATATTCAAGTATCTTTAGACGTTTGACCGGTGCTGAAACATTGTATGGATCTCAGATAAAACAACCTACAATATTCTACAAAAAGGATGATCCGACACCTTACAAATATCCGGATGATCTTCCCAAAGAATAGTAAATGTAAAGCTTTCCATAGCGATTGGTGTTTTAATCGCTATGGAGAAATAGAAACAAATAAAAAACAAGAATATGAAAGCACATTATAAACTCTTTTTATCTCTAGCATTAGGATTATTCATTACTTTTGCTGGATGCCAGGATGATGAGGTGGTGGATTTGGTTAAATATCCAGTGAATCAGCCTGTTATAACGATTGATGATGCGGAAGGAGCGTCCAAAGCGACGTTAACTGCGGTTTACAAGTCTGATGGTACATTGAAATTAGATGGTCCTGTCACTAGAACTTATACATTCCATTTTGCTGCATCACCGGAAGATGCTACAGTGACTTTTGATATTATAAATACTAATATCCCAAAGGAAAATGTAGAGATCAGTGACACTAAAGTAGTTCTTCCTGCCGGTTCAACAGATGCTTCTGTCACTGTGACTTTGAAGGATGAAGATTTTAGTTTTGCAGCATCCAATTATGATGCGGCAACTTACGAATTGGGGGTGAAAGCCAATGTGGAAGGATATGAGATAGGAACTGAGCCAATTGAATCTAAAGTTGTAATAGAGAAGGAAGCATATACTGTTTCATGCTCTGTGGCTGGTGACAGTGGAAATAATGTTACATTCGAACGTGGTTTCTCTCAAGGAGCGATTGTCAATTCTGATCCTATATCCTGTACCTTCAAAATGAAGTTGGACAAACCGGCAAGAAAAGACGTAAAGGTAAAACTTGCCACTACAGGTCTGGACGAACAGTTTATGAAGAATATCACTGTTACTCCTGCTGAAATTACCATATCTGTCGGTGAATTAGAATCAGCAGAGGCTACCTGGACTATTACTGATGATTTCTTGCTGACAACAACTGGAGAAGAATCTCACACTCTTGTTGTAACTGCGTCAGTAGAAAGTGAAGACCCCGTTGTGAAGATTAATAGCAAGGAGAATTTTTTAACCTTTAATGTGGATAAAGTACTTAGAAACTTTAAATATTTGTCCGCCATAGGTAGTGTCTGGACTGAATTGTCGAAAGTAGGTTGGAGTGCGGAAATTCCTTCAGGTGTCTCTGGCAGAGCTAGTTATTTGATTGATGGTAATGGAGGAAGCTATGGGTCAGATGTGTATAGTTCAAATCCATTTTGGTTTGTTATTGATATGAAAGCAGCACAGACTTTTTCTGCTTTAGGTATGGATTATTATCATACGTATGCTTCTAAGAAAGTAGGAATTTCAACTTCATTGGATAATGAAGCCTGGACTCCGCAGGGAGTGTTGGAAACTCCTCGTGTGGGTAATCATTATTTCCAATTTTTCTCTTCTATAACAGCTCGTTATGTGAAAGTTGAATTATTAGCGGGTTTCAGTATTGACGTAACTGAAGTTTATATCTACAATGCTCAGTAAGATCTAGTCATTAGCAGATAAGTTAATTTTAGAGCCAGGCTTTCAGAATGATGAAGCCTGGCTCTTTTCTTGTATAAGCTACTATGTCCCTCCCTGTCTCCTCGTAAGGGAACCCTTGTGCCAAGGGCTTGGCACAGTTGTGCCACTACGGTGTCATTGTTGTGCCAACGGCTTGGCACAGTCGTGCCACCAATATGTGACAACAGTGCCACCAAATGGTGACAGTTGTGTCTTCTGAGCGTAACAGTAGTATCACTTCGTGTTACTGCCGATCACCAGTCATAATCTTCAACGTATGCATCAAAGTTTTGTAGATGAGTTGCTCCGCAATTCTTGAGGATATTTAATATTCTTTGTTGCTCGGAGGGGGTAAGGAGGCGTTCGCCTTTGCGGATGCGGTAGTAAGTTCTGCGACCAAAATAGCTCATTAAATGCGATATGACAGTTTGCATTTGCTTATAAGGCAAGTCTTCTAACATTCTGATGAATCCCTTAGCATAACGTACTTTGACATTAGAACGATAATAAGGACAATTCCCTTGTTGGGCAGCGAGATGTTTGGGACTGATAATAACCCAGTATTCAATCTTTTCCGGTACACTTTGTGCTGTAAGTAGTCTTAAGCAAGTGTTTGCTTTTGAACATTCCCGATTGAGGCACATTGCGTACTGATAGGGGACTTTGGTAAAGTCAATTTCTTCTTCCATGATTTATAGTTGTTTGTCCGGCAAAAGTAGTGAATACTAACTGAAAAATAGCCTGAAAGTAAACTTCTTTACTTTCAGGCTATCGTTTTTTTTGCCATTATCCGGATAAAGTCTTTCAGAACAGAGAGAAAGTCAGAAAACCGGAAGAAAAAGGGCCTAATATAGGAACGTGAATTTAATCGATGAACTAACTACTGTTCTTTGGAAAAAGAATAAGGCATATCCTCTTCTTTGGTTCCTCTGTTCAGATTCGGTCGATTACTCATGTCTACTTTGATAGTACCTCCCTTGAACAAATCTTCGTGACGCAGATAATTCTTGGTATGATCAGCACCATTGAAGTTCATGGAATCAATATAGAAATTTTCCGTGCTGTTATTGGGCGCGTCGATAACAAGACTATTGCCGTTCTCGAAGTGAAGAGTAGCCTTTTTGAACAGAGGAGTTCCCATCACATATTCGTCCGTTCCAGGGCAAACAGGGTAGAAACCCAGCGCAGAGAACACATACCAGGCAGAAGTTTGTCCGTTGTCTTCGTCTCCGCAGTAACCGTCCGGTCCGGGCGTGTACATTCTGTCCATTACCTGACGTAACCAGTATTGAGCCTTCCACGGTTGTCCCGCATAGTCATAGAGGTAAATCATGTGCTGGATCGGTTGATTTCCATGCGCGTAGTTGCCCATATTCATCACAGTCATTTCACGAATTTCGTGAATTACCTGTCCGTAATAGCTGTCATCAAAAATGGGCGGTACGGCAAATACGGAATCCATCATGGTAACAAACATCTCTTTCCCGCCCATCAGGTCAATAAGACCTTGCGGATCGTGGAAGACAGACCAGGTATAATGCCAGCTATTTCCTTCTGTAAAGGCATCTCCCCATTTCAGCGGTGAGAAAGGAGACTGGAATGTACCGTCTTCGTTGCGACCACGCATCAGCTTGGATTCTTTATCGAAAAGATTCTTGTAATTCATGGCACGTTTGGCAAACAGGTTGATTTCTTTCTTGGGACGTTTCAGCTCTTTTGCCAACCGGTAGATACACCAGTCATCGTATGCATATTCCAAAGTACGGGCGGCGTTCTCGTTGATTTTCACATCGTAGGGTACGTATCCCAGTTTATTATAGTACTCGTATCCCAATCGTCCGGTGGAAGAAACCTCCGGATGTACATTCTCCGTTCCGTGAATCAGTCCTTCATACAGCGTTTTGATATCATCGACTTTTACTTCCTTCATATAAGCGTCCACAAGGATTGATGCGGAGTTATTTCCAACCATACAACCTCTGTGTCCCGGACTTGCCCATTCGGGGAAGAAACCGCTTTCCTTATACGTGTTGATTAATCCTTCCTGCATCTCTTTGTTGACCGACGGGTACATCAGATTCAGTAGCGGAAAGAGGCAGCGGAATGTATCCCAGAAACCGGTATCGGTAAACATATATCCCGGAAGTACCTGCCCGTTATACGGACTGTAATGGATGGGCTGGCCGTTTGCATCCAGTTCATAGAACTTGCGCGGGAATAGCAGCGAACGATACAGGCAGGAGTAGAATGTACGGTACTGATCCAGATTACCGCCTTCTACTTCTATTTTACCCAGTACTTGATTCCAGGCATCTTTCCCTTTTTGGGCGAGTTGTTCTATGTTATCTTTGCCCAGTTCGTTCATATTAGCAGCAGCCTGCTCAAAGCTGATAAAAGAAGAGGCGATACGTGCATTCACCTGCTCCCCTTTGCGGGTTTTGAATCCGATGATCGCTCCGGCATGGTCGGTCATCTGTTCCGCTACGTTCTCTTGCAGATTTCCATTCTCTACCGTGGCCTTATAGGTGAAAGGTTTGTCGAACTCGATGATAAAGTAGTTCTTGAAGTTTTCAGGAACACCACCGCTGTTGCGTGTCGTATAACCGATTATCTTATTCTCTTCCGGAAGAATCTTGATGTAAGAACCTTTGTCGAAGGCATCTACGACCACATAAGAATGATCATTCTCCGGGAAAGTGAAACGAAAAAGCACGGCACGTTCCGTCGGTGTCATTTCGGTGACTATATCGTGTTCTGCCAGGTATACTTTGTAGTAGTAAGGAGTTGCCACTTCCCCTTTATGTGCAAACCAGCTTGCCCGTTTCTCTTCGTCAAACAACGGTTGGCCCACTATCGGCATAATCGAGAACTGACCATAATCATTGATCCACGGACTGGGCTGGTGTGTCTGTTTGAACCCGCGGATTTTGTTGGCGGTATAGGTATATTGCCATCCGTCTCCCATTTTGCCTGTCTGTGGAGTCCAGAAGTTCATACCCCAGGGACGGGCAATAGCTGGATAAGTATTACCTGTTGATAACTCAAAAGTAGACTGGGAACCCATCAGCGGATTGACATACTGCGTCCAGTCTTTGGCTTGGGACAATAGCGTACAACTAAGTACACAAGCTATCAATAAGAGTCTTTTCATGATTAGTAATGGTTTTTATATGATTATTGAGAAGAGTTGTTACTTCCCCATTGTGTAGGATGGTCAGTCATTTTGATCTCCATGATTCCGCCTGCTACAATGTCCTGATGTCCGAAGAATGGCGTGTCCAGAGGTTTGCCGTTCAGCAATACGCTTTCGATGTATTTGTTGCTTTTGGAGTTGTTCTTCACCACGATGCTGAATGTCTTTCACTGGGGAGATTGATCACAGCTTTGTCGAAAGCCGGACGTCCGATAGAATACACCGGTTTGCCCGGGCATACCTGATAGAATCCCATCGAGTTGAGTATGTACCATGCCGACATCTGTCCGCAGTCTTCATTGCCGGACAACCCGTCGACGTTGTTGGCATACTGGCTCCGGTAGACACTGTCCACTAATTCCTGCGTTCTCCACGGACGATTCACATAGTTGTACAGATGAATCACGTGATGACTCGGCTCATTGCCATGTGCATACTGACCGATCAGTCCGCTGATATCAGCCGAGGTGGTTTCTCCGTCCAGACTCGAATCGACTGTAAACAGCGAATCCAGCTTTTCTACAAAAGCCTCCTCGCCTCCCATCAGTTTTACAAGTCCTTCCACATCGTGCGGAACAAACCAGGTCCACTGCCAGGCGGTTCCTTCGCAATAGTCATCGCTACGGTGAGTGGAGGCACGCGGGTTGAATGGGGTGCGCCATTCGCCATTCGAATCCAGTCCGCGCATGAAGCGGGTCGATTTGTCGAAATAGAATTCGTAGGCTTTGGCGAAACGTTCATACTTTGCTTTGTTTTCGAAGTCGTTCATTGCTTCGGCAAAGATGGAGATACACCAGTCGTCGTAGGCATATTCCAGCGCTTTGGCTACAGATTCATTTTCGCGGTCGCAGGGGATGTAGCCGATGGCGTTTTTATAATACTTCGCTTTGGGCATCAGATGCGGCAGCACCAGATCGGGGCATTTGATGCCTGTAGTGTCATATTCGGCTGCCCGTAGACTGGCTTTATATGCTTCGTGAGCATCAAAATTGCGGTAACCTTTCATATAGGCATCCACGATAACGGGGACCGCATGATATCCGATCATCGTTCCAGTGTAGTTGGAAGCCAGATCCCACATTGGGTATATTCCGCCTTCCTGATGTTTCCTGATCAGTGAATTGATGAACTGATTGTTCAGATTCGGGTCGATGATCGTCATCAGCGGGTGCAGTGCACGGAAAGTATCCCACAGGGAGAAGACAGTATACAGCGGATTAATGGTATCTCCCTGATGTACTTCGAGATCCATGCCGAGATAGCGTCCGTCCGCATCCGTAAACAGGTTCGGGCTGATGGCCGTATGATACAGAGCGGTATAGAAAATGGTTTTATCTTCTTTATCGGAAGTGGTGATGTCTATTTTAGACAGATAATTATTCCAGGCAGTGCGGGCATCTTTTCGTACCTTGTCGAAGTCCCATTCGGGAATTTCGGATTCCACATTCTTGCGTGCGCCGGCGATATCGACGGCGGATACACCCACTTTTACCAGTACTTCTTCGTCTTTCTTTGTATTAAAGTGCAGTACGGCTTTGCATACAGGCAGGCGTTTGCCGTTGTCCATTGTGACAGAGTCGGTGATGAGGGTATATGCGAACGGTTTGGAAAACTTGGCGTAGAAGTTAATATACTGGTCGAAAGCCCAGTAAGTCGTCTTCTTATGTCCGCAGATTTCCGTGTCACTGATAACTTCGATTTCCATCTCGTAGTTGGTCTGCCGTTGCAGGCTATAGTCCAGGTCGATGATAAATCCGGATTCTGTGCTTTCGGGGAAAGTGTAGCGGTGGATGGCGCCGCGTTTGGTAGCTGTGATTTCCGCTTTTACCTGATAGGTGTCGAGGAAGACGGAGTAATATCCGGGTTCCGCAGTCTCATTCTCGTGCGAGAAAGCAGAGGCGTAAGCCAGTTTCTGGCTTTCCGGATCAGTTGTCAGATACTGCGGTTTGCCGACAATCGGCATCAGTAATACATCTCCGTAGTCACAACAGCCTGTACCGCTGACGTGGGTATGCGAAAAACCGTTGATCGTGTTGTCGTCGTAATAATAACCGGAGCAAGCGTCCCAGCCGTCGATCCGGGTGTCCGGACTGGGCTGGATCATACCGTGCGGAACTACGGCTCCGGGAAGTATGTCCATGTCCGCCGGTGCCTATGAAAGGATTGACATAAGCACTATAATCTTTTACACTGGGGGACTCTGTGCAGGAGTTGAGCATTATAAATCCTCCGAAACATCCTATCAGAAGTGTTTTTAATTTCATGTCGTTTATTAGTTTAAGTTTAACACAGGAGTCATTTCTTATCTGAAGAGATAAAGATGTTGTTTCCTACGATTTTATATTCAATAGGTATGGAATTCTGCAAGGATTTCAATACCGATTCGATGGTTGATTTTTTCTTCAATACACCCGAATATGTTTTGTCCGACCGAATGTCAGGAGACAGAATGATCTTCACGTCGTAGAAGCGTTCCAGTGCCTTGGTGATGGTAAATATGTTTGCTTTGTTGAATGGTATCAGATTGTCACGCCATACGGCATCCAGTTTCGCGTCGACCTGTTTCACCGTCAGCCGTCCGCTGTTTCTGTTCAGTTCGGCACGCTGACCGGGGGCGAGGACGATTTGTCCTTCATCCTTGTTGCCTTTCACTTCGATTTCTCCTTCGATCAAGGTCGCTTCGGCTATCCGGCAACGTTTGTCGCACTTGAAGTTGAAAGTGGTTCCCAGTACACGTACGCGCATGACGTCACTTTCTACTGTGAATGGTTTATGGCGGTTCTTGGTCACTTCGAAATAGGCTTCTCCGTCCAGATACACATTACGTTCTTTTTCGGAAAATTCGCGCGGGTATTTCAGCGTGGCGGCATTGTTCAGCCAGACTTTCGTCCCGTCCGGCAAGACAACTTCTTTCACGATGCCTTCATTGGCAACGGCTACCAGCATCTGATGCTCCGGCTGGTTGTAGAGCCAATATCCGGCTCCTCCGCCCATCAGTAAAGCGACGGCAAGGATGGCCGCATATCTCATCCAGCGATGCATATGCAGTACTTTATCTTTCTTCTTTTTCTCTTGCGACAGTTGTTTATAAAGCCTTTTTTCCGCATTAGCCATTCTCTGTTCATCGGCATAAGGATCGAACTTACCCAGATGATAAATTTCTTCCATACGGAACAACTGGCGGGCATTTTCGTCCGATTCGCTGATCCAGGCATTCACCTCGATCAGCTCTTCTTCAGAACACTGACCTGTCAGATATTTGTTTATTATTTCTTCGCTCAGATTTCTCATTTTCTTTTCCTTCATATAAGTAATACAACTGAAACCCCAAAAACACTTATCTTTAATCCAATAAAAATAAGAGGAGAATGAACCAAAGATGTCCGAGACGATTTCGCAGGAACTTCAAAGCCTTATACATATGTGCCTCGACCGTGCGGAGTGAAACTCCCAGTACATCGGCTATCTCCTTATTTTTCATGTCGTGCAGATAGCTGAGCTTGAAAACTTCTTTGCACTTGTCCGGAAGCTCATTGATCGCATCGTGAATCTCTTTCCGCAATTCCCGGTCTTCGATCTTGCGGATCACTTCGTTGTTGTCCGGCTGATAAAACTCTGCACGCCTCCGGTTTATCTCTTCCATGGCGGTGCAATAGCCATCTTCTACATTACGATGTTTCAATACGTTAAGGGCACGTGTATAGACAGCACGATAGAGGAAAGCCTGAATCTGCTCTCCTATCTCTATGCTGTCTTTTCGTTTCCAAAGCTCTACGAACACGTCCTGCACTACATCCTCCGCCTCTTCTTCTCCCACCAGTCGGGTGGCATAGAATATCAGGCTAGGGTAGTACCTGCGGAATAGAGCTTTGTAGGTTAAGTCGAAGTTTTCATTCATTTTTCCGATAGATTAGTTTAGGTGAACCTACTGGGTCTGTTCTTCAAATTCGACTCCCGCTAAGGGAATATCACCCATTTCAAATTCGACGGTGGCACCGCTCATAATCTGTTCATGCGTAAGGTAGGTCTTATCGTACGGTTGACCGTCTACTTTGATAGATTGAATGTAAATATTCTCTTTGCTCACTTTGGGGGCAAGTACTGTAAATGTCTTTCCGTTAGCCAGATGCAACTTCATCTCCGGGAACAGGGGAGTACCGATTTCATACTTTCCGCTGACCGGATTGACGGGATAGAATCCCATTGCGCTGAATACGTACCAGGCAGACATTTGTCCGCAGTCTTCGTTTCCACAAAGACCGGCAGGCTCGTTCTTGTAAAGCTCGTTCATTACTTTGGCAACGTATTTCTGTGTCAGGTTCTGTTGTCCTACGGCATTGAAGAGATAGATTACGTGATGGCTCGGCTCATTACCATGAGCATATTGCCCGATCATTCCCGTGCTGAAGATGGGAAGTTCTTCGTCGGCTGCCGGATGGTAGGTAAACATACTGTCCAGTTTCTCTGCAAAGCGGCTTGTGCCTCCTGTGAGATCAATCAGACCGTCTATGTCATGCTGCACGGACCAGAAGTATTGCCAGCCGTTGCTTTCGCAGATATGCGGAGTGTATTCGTCGGCTTTGAAGTCTTTGATAAAGTTACCTTTATCGTCACGCGGCTGCATGAACGAAGTGGCCGGATTGTAAACATTCTTATAGTTCTGGGAACGTTTGTAGAATTCGTCCGCTATCTCCTTCTTGCCCATCTTGTTCGCCATCTCAGCGATGCAGTAATCGTCAAATGCATATTCCAGTGTTTTGGACAGTGACCAATTTTCGGCATTGTAATGATCTGTCACATTGTAAGGAATATAGCCTAATTGCTTGTATAGCCCGATGCCCCGGTAGTTATCCAGATTGGCGGTAGCTACGCAGGCGGCCAGTGCTTTCTCTGCATCAAAGTTGCCTATACCTTTCAGATAGGCATCTACAATCACGGGAACGGCATGATAGCCGATCATCATATCGGTTTCACTCCCGTAGAAGTTCCATACGGGCAGGCGTCCGTTCTGTTCAAAGAAGGCGATGAAGGATTTTACCATGTCGTTGACACGTTCCGGTTCGGTATATGTAAAAAGGGGATGGGCGGCACGGTAGGTATCCCAAAGGGAGAAAGTGCTGTAATTCACCCAGCCGTCACTCTGATGTACTTTTTTGTCGGGACCGTAATAGGCTCCGTCTACGTCACTGTAAATCGTAGGTGCGATCATCGAGTGGTACAGAGCTGTATAAAAGTTTACTTTATCGTCTTGATTGTTACTTTCGACTTCGATCTTCCCTAGTTGGCGGTTCCAGTTTGCTTTTGTTTCTGCCAGATACTTGTCGAAGTCATTTTCGGGCACTTCGGCTTGCAGGTTCTTGGCTGCGCCTTCCATGCTGACGCCGGAAATGGCGGTATTGACGAGAATCTGTTCTCCTTCTTCGGTATGGAAGTCAAAACGTGCGATGACAGCCGTACCGATGTGTTGCTTGTCTTTGATAATGGCAGTCGTATCCAGTTCTACCTTGTCGAAAGGCTTGGAGAAGCGGGTGCGGAAGTAGATTCGCTGGTCGCGTGCCCAGCCGTCGGAGTAACGGTATCCTTGAATCGTCACAGAGTCCACTACTTCGATGTGCGAATCGTTTGTGAAGTCCCAGTTCATGGCTTTCTTCAGATTCAGGAAGATGGCGGCTTCGGCTTTGGGGAAGGTGTATCGCTGGATGCCACAACGTTCGGTTGCGGTCAGTTCCACATTGATATGGTAGTCTTTCAGACGTACTTGATAGTAGCCTGCATAGGCGCTCTCTTCATCGTGAGAAAACTTGGAGTAGATGCCCAGCGGCGCTTCTGCCTCTTTGTAGGGCAGTGTGACCGGCATGAAAGAGATGTCGTACAAGTCGCCTGCACCTGTTCCCGAAAGGTGGGTATGGCTGAAGCCGGCGATGGTGCTGTCCGGATAAAAATAGCCGGAGATGCGGTCCCATCCCGGAAGTCCGTTGTCCGGGCTGAGCTGCACCATACCGAAGGGGGCTTGTGCGCCGGGATAAGTGTTTCCTGTGAAATCGGTGCCAATAAAAGGATTTACATACGATGTGTAATCAATTTCAGCTTGTGTCTGTTTGGTGTTGCAGGATGCAAAAATACAAATGATTAGAAGTAGGTAAATAGGTGTTTTCATCGGTGTACGGGTATTGGTGATTACTTATTTTATTATTTGAAGGATAAGAAAAATAATTAATCTGTTTACAAAGGTAGGAAAAAGTTGTGATAATTGAGTTTATATCACGAATATTTTTGGCAGGAGGCTGATTAGTTGCTGTTGACACTGGAATCTGAAATAAAAAACGTGCCTTAAAGTGCGGAGGACTTTAAGACACGGTTCTTGTATTGGATGTATGTTACTGCTTTTTTAGATACCTGCGAGTTCCAGTACCTTTTCGATAGCGGCATTCAGTCCGTCTGTATTCTTGCCTCCGGCAGTAGCGAAATGAGGTTGACCGCCTCCGCCGCCTTGAATCAGTTTGGCTGCCTCTTTCACCAGGTTGCCTGCTTTTAAGCCACCGGCCACCAGATTGTCACTTAGCATGACGGTCAGCATAGGCTTGCCGTTGTCGAGGCTTCCGGCCACAAAGAACAGGTTTTCTGTGATTTCACCGCGAAGCTGGAAGGCGATATTCTTCACCACTTCCGCCGGCAACGGAGCACAGAACTTGATTACCTTGATACCGTGAATTTCCTGTATATTCTTCAGCAGTCTTTCTTTCAGCGAGGCTTCTTTCTCTTTCATGTAGTCTTCTACCTGCTTTTTCAGTCCTGCGTTTTCCTCAATATACTTGCGGATGGCAATACCCAGGTCGGGTGCGTTGTTGAAGAGCGATTTCAATTCACTGATCGTATCCTGGATGGTATCCAGCATTTCTTCCACACGGGCTCCCGTATATGCTTCGATACGGCGTACACCGGCTGCAACAGAGCTTTCGGAAATGATCTTCACCATACCGATATTTCCGGTTGCGGCTACGTGGATACCTCCACAGAATTCGATAGAAGAACCGAACTGGATGACACGTACTCTTTCACCGTACTTTTCACCGAAGAGGGCGATAGCTCCCAGCTCTTTCGCTTCCTCGATGGGAATGTTGCGGTATTCCTTCAAAGGTATGTTGGCACGAATCTTGGCATTCACCAGGTGTTCTACCTGGCGGATTTCTTCGTCGGTCACCTTCTGGAAGTGAGAGAAGTCGAAACGCAGTGAATCCGGTGTTACTAACGAACCTTTCTGTTCGATATGCTCGCCCAGTACTTCACGCAGGGCAGAGTCCAGCAGGTGAGTTGCCGAGTGATTGGCTGCGCAGGCTGCCCGTTTGTCGGTGTCTACACAAGCCATCATCGGAGCTTCCGGATGTTCCGGCAACTTTTTGGTAATATGTATCGGTAGATTGTTCTCTTTCTTGGTGTCAATCACTTCGATGGTCTCGAATTCGCTGACCAATACACCGGTGTCGCCTACCTGACCACCGCTTTCTGCATAGAACGGAGTACAGTCAAGTACGATCTGATACAGTGTCTGGTTTTTCTGCTTGATCTGACGATAGCGGAGAATAGATGCTTCGTATTCAGTATAGTCGTAACCTACGAATTCGGTTGTTCCTTCTCTCAGAGTCACCCAGTCACCGGTTTCGATGGCGGCAGCGTTACGTGCACGCTGTTTCTGCTGTTGCATTTCCGCGTTGAACTCTTCGATGTTGACTGTCATTCCATTTTCGCGAAGAATCAGTTCTGTCAGGTCTAACGGAAAACCGAAAGTATCATATAAGGTAAAGGCATCTTTACCGCTGATTTCTGTCTTTCCGGCGGCCTTTGTATCTTCCATTGTTTTATCCAGCAGACGGATACCTGTTTCCAGCGTGCGAAGGAAGGCTTCTTCTTCTTCCTTGATTACTTTTCGATCAGACCTTTCTGTGCGATCAGTTCCGGATAAGCGTCTCCCATGTTGTCGATCAACACCGGAAGCAGCTTGTACATGAATGACTGTTTCTGTCCGAGGAAAGTATATCCGTAGCGAACGGCGCGGCGGAGGATACGGCGGATTACATAACCTGCCTTGGCATTGGAAGGCAGCTGACCGTCCGTAATGGAGAAAGCAATCGTACGGATGTGGTCAGCGATTACACGCATGGCGATGTCCTGCTGTTTGTCTTTTCCATACTCTGTGCCTGACATTGCTGCAATCGCTTTCAGCATCGGCTGGAATACGTCTGTATCGTAGTTGGAAGTCTTGCCCTGCAAAGCCATACAGAGGCGTTCGAATCCCATACCTGTATCGATAACCTTTGCAGGAAGTGGTTCGAGGCTGCCGTCAGCTTTACGGTTATATTGCATGAACACAAGGTTCCATATTTCAATCACTTGGGGATGATCGTGGTTGACGAGATCACGGCCGGAGATTTTGGCACGTTCTTCTGCCGGACGGAGGTCGATGTGGATTTCCGAACAAGGTCCGCAAGGGCCTGTATCACCATTTCCCAGAAGTTGTCGTGCTTGTTGCCGTTGATGATGTGATCTTTCGGCAGATACTGTTCCCAGTAAGAAGCGGCTTCGTCGTCACGGCTCAGTCCTTCTTCGGGGCTTCCTTCGAATACAGTGGCGTACAGGTGTTCCGGATTCAGTTTCAATACTTCTACCAGATATTCCCATGCCCAGTTGATGGCTTCTTTCTTGAAGTAGTCACCGAATGACCAGTTGCCCAGCATTTCGAACATGGTGTGGTGGTACGTATCGTGTCCCACTTCTTCCAGGTCATTATGCTTTCCGCTTACACGCAGACATTTCTGAGAGTCCGCGACTCTGTGGTATTTGGCCGGGTGGTTACCCAAAATAATATCTTTAAACTGGTTCATCCCTGCGTTGGTAAACATCAGGGTAGGGTCATCTTTATCACCATCGGAGCCGAGGGAACAATGTGGTGTCCTTTCGACTCAAAGAAATTCTTGAATGAATCTCTGATCTCTTTGCAGTCAACATATTCTTCTATATATCTATTGTTGAGGTTAATATTCTCAAAAACTGTGCAAAGATAGCTTGTTTTATTACTTTTGCCGTATTAACAAGCGAAATATTTCCAAAAGATGCGCAAAGTTTACTACATCTACAATCCAAGGACGCAGACTTATGACCGAATTTACCCTACCGTACGGCAGCGTGCGCTTAGCATTCTGCGCCGGCTTTTATCGGTATGGGACTTGGAGCCGGATGCTTCATCGTCTTGCTTCTAGTGTTCGGATCGCCTTCGGAGAAGGAACTGCGAATCGAAAATAGCCGTCTTTGGCGCAATATAATGTACTTTCCCGCCGTCTGGATGATGCGATGGGGTGCTGCAGGATATTCAGCAGCGTGACGATAACCTGTATCGGGTGATTCTGCAAGCTGATCCTGTTTCGCCGGCTATCCGTCAGGCAGGTTTTGGAGGTACGAACCGGTATGAGGAGCTGATGGATCTGGCAAACTCCAAGCTGGTGGTAAATACGACCCAAAAGCTGGATGTACTGTCCAAACAACTTTATATCCAGTCCAAATCTTTCGATGACGTGGTGGATATGTGTAAGAATCATGATGAAATGCTGAAATGTATTCCGGCTATCCAGCCTATCTCCAATAAAGACCTTCGCAAGACTGCTTCCGGATACGGAACACGTATTGATCCGATTTACGGTACGACGAAGTTTCATTCGGGAATGGACTTCTCCGCTCATCCGGGAACGGATGTCTATGCGACCGGTGACGGTACAGTGGTAAAAGTAGGATGGGAAACCGGATATGGCAATACGATTGAGATTGATCATGGCTTCGGTTATCTGACTCGGTACGCTCACTTACAGAGCTATAACACGAAAGTCGGGAAAAGGTGGTGCGTGGCGAGGTGATTGGAAAAGTGGAAGTACAGGTAAGAGCACCGGTCCTCATCTTCACTATGAGGTACACGTGAAGGGAAAGGTTGTGAATCCTGTCAACTATTACTTCATGGACTTGAGTGCGGAAGATTATGAGAAGATGATTCAACTAGCCGCCAATCACGGTAAAGTGTTCGATTAATCTCTTAAAACAACGATTTCTATGCTGAATACGGACAAAGAACTAAAATTATATTACTCCATAGCCGAAGTGGCCGATATGTTTGGAGTCAATGCATCCTTGCTTCGTTTTGGGAGAAGGAGTTCCCGCAGATTTCTCCCAGGACAACGGGGGGGATACGTCAGTATCGAAAGGAGGATGTGGAAACGATTGGTCTGATCTATCATCTGGTGAAGGAGAAAGGTCTGACGCTTCCCGGTGCCCGTCAACGGTTGAAGGATAATAAGGAAGCCACGGTTCGCAATTACGAAATTGTGAACCGTCTGAAAGGTATTAAGGAAGAGCTTCTGGCTATCAAGAAAGAACTGGACGGACGATAAATTATTCCTCCACCCGGTTCACCTGTTTGATGTTTTGAATCTTCTTCAGATTATTACAGATTGTCTTTACATCTTCCACATCGTGTACCCATAGCTGAATCTTTCCTTCGAATATCCCGTCATTCGTTTCAATGGCAAGTTTACGGATGTTCACGTTGAGCTGTCTGGAAATGACCTGAGTCACTTCGTTCAGAAGTCCCATGCTGTCAATACCTCTTAAATAGATATATACGAGGAAAGAAAGTTCTTTGTGAGTATCCCATTCGGTCGCTAATATACGGTTGCCATAGCTGCTTTTCAGCTTGGCAGCAACAGGGCACTGACGTTTATGAATAATAATGCGGTCGTTTTCATCAACGTAACCCAAAACATCATCACCGGGAATCGGATGACAACATTCGGCCATGATGTATTTCTTTGCAGGCTTTCTTCGGTCAGTTTAAGAATCTCTTTCGGATTGATCTTTTCTTTTCCTGCGGTTCTTTCTCTTCCGGTTTTCCTTGTTGCTGTTCCCGAAGGAGAACGTCAGGTATTTCTTCCAGTTGCTGGTTTGCTTTTCTCTCAGCTCGTTCTTGTCCGCTTCTCCCAAAGTAATGGCTTTGCTGCCGATAGCGGCCAGTAACTCTTCTTCATTCTTGAAGTTGTGAAATTTACGCAACTTCTCGATGACAGCTTCTTCCGGACGTATTTCTTCCTTCTTCAGAAACTCGTTGAGTAGCTCTTCGCCAATTTTCTGATTCGCTTTCCGTTCTTTGCGAAGAATCGCTGCGATCTTGGCACGGGCACGGGCGGTCGTTGCAAATACCTCCCATTGCGGTTGTACACGTTGGGATTTGGAGGTCAATATTTCAACCTGATCTCCACTTTGCAGTTTATGACTTAGCGGCACCAGTTTATGATTGACCTTGGCGCCGATACAATGGCTACCGATATCTGTGTGCAGTGAGAAGGCAAAATCCAGTGCCGTAGAGTTTTGTGGCATTGTCTTTAACTCTCCCTTCGAGTGAACACGAAGATTTCGGAAGCAAACAGGTTCAGTTTGATCGTATCCAAAGTCGATTGCGTCCGGTTGCGGATCATCCAGTATCTCTTTAATGGTTTTCAGCCATTTCTCCAGTTCACCTTCGTCTTCGCTGCCTCCTCCTTCTTTATATTTCCAGTGGGCGGCAAAGCCTTGTTCTGCAACATCGTTCATCCGTTCGCTGCGAATCTGTACCTCGATCCATTGTCCGTTGTTTCCCATCAGGGTGACGTGCAATGCTTGGTAACCATTCGCCTTCGGGTCTTACCCAGTCGCGTAGGCGGTCGGGATGAGGCTTGTATATCTTGGAAATGGAGACATAGATGTCGAAACAGTCGTTGAGCTCTTCTTCCACGTTGCGTGGTTCGAAGATGATACGGACAGCGAGCAAGTCATAAATCTCCTCGAACGGGACGTGTTTGGTCTGCATCTTGTTCCAGATGGAGTAGATCGATTTCACACGTGCCAAAATCCGGTATTTCAGCCCCATCTTATCCAGCTGGGTGCGGATCGGAGCTGTGAAGTCGTTGAATACTTTGTCGCGTTCGGCGGCGGTAGCATTCAGCTTTTCTTCTATTTCGGCATATTCTTCGGGGTGTTCATATTTGAAGCTGAGGTTTTCAAGCTCTGTTTTATCTTGTACAGACCTAGGCGGTTGGCTAACGGGGCATAGATGTAGAGTTTCTCCTGCTATCTTATATTGCTTGTTGGCAGCATGGAACCCAGCGTGCGCATATTGTGCAAGCGGTCGGCTATTTTGATCAGGATAACTCGGATATCGTTCGACATGGTGAGCAGTAACTTCTTGAAGTTCTCTGCCTGTGCCGAAGCACGGTCACCGAAGATCCCTCCGGAGATTTTGGTCAGTCCGTCTACAATCTGGGCAATCTTCGGTCCAAAGATATTTTCGATGTCTTCTACCGTGTAATCAGTGTCTTCTACTACGTCGTGCAGCAGTGCCGCACAGATAGAAGTAGAACCAAGACCAATTTCGTTACATACTATTTGTGCAACGGCAATCGGGTGCATGATATAAGGTTCGCCGGATCGGCGTTTGATTCCTTTGTGTGCCTGATTAGCGAAGTTGAAAGCTTTGTGATGATTTCAACTCGTTTGCGATGTTTAGTATGGAGATAATCATTCAGAAGTTCCTGGAACGCCTGATTGATCATCTCTTCATCTGCTATTTCTTTGGGGTTATATTATCCATATTCGTTATCCTTTCATTCGCTTATTTTGCAAAATAAGCAAATTCCGAATGAAGCAAGCGGGAAGTCATTTATTTGTAGATTTTCAATTGTTTTCCTGCTGCGATTCTGGTGTTCGACATACCGTTCCACTGCTGTATATCTTTGACACGTACGCCTAGCTTTTCGGCAATCGATGAAAGAGTGTCTCCACTTTTATCTTATAATAAGTTAATTTTCCTTTACCGGCAACAGCGCTTGTCTGTCTGCGGGTGGTTGGAGTAACTTCTTTCACTGCAACGGTTTTGCGGTTGCGGAATAGCTCGTCGGCACGGTGTGCGTAGATTGTATCTTGCTTGTCAATAAACGTACTGATGGCACCTTGTGGTAAACGTAATGTACAAGGTTTGGTCGTGCCGGGAATCACTTGTTTCTTGTATTGGGGATTCAGGCTCTTCACTTCCTCCAGCGGAACATTGCAAAGTTCGGCAATCTGCTCGAAATGAAGGTTTTAGTGACTTGCACCGTATCTGTGCTTGCCGGAATGTTTGTTTCCATCGGACAGATGTTGTGGTCGCAATAGTATGTCATCACGTAGTTGGCTGCGATGAAAGCAGGTACATATCCGCGTGTCTCTTTAGGCAGCAGGTTATAGATTTTCCAGTAATCCGTTTCGCCTCCAGCGCGGCGGATTGCCTTGTTGATAGTACCTGGGCCACAGTTATAGGCTGCTATAACCAGATTCCAGTCTCCATAAATATCGTACATCTCTTTCAAATAACGGGCGGCAGCCCAAGTTGCTTTGATCGGGTCGCGGCGTTCGTCTATCAGACTATTGGATTCAAGACCGTAAATCTTTCCTGTTCCAATCATGAATTGCCACAGTCCAGAAGCACCGGCACGTGACACAGCTGAAGGATTCAGTGCAGATTCGATAATCGGCAGGTACTTCAGTTCCAAAGGAAGTCCGTAAGCGTCCAGTGCTTCTTCGAAAATAGGCATATAGAAATTGCAGGCGCTCAGCATGAATGAAACCTGATTGCGCAGGCGACCCGCGTACATATCGATGAATTTGCGTACAATGTCATTATAAGGCATTTCCATGACAGCCGGAATACGTGAAAGGCGGTCAATGTAGACAGAATCACTGAATAAAGGATTCACTTCCGCCGTACTGCAATCTTTGCCTAAATCAATATAGTTTTAGCTTTCCAGTCGTTCAGCAGACTGTCGAGCGGGTAAGTCATACTCTTTGGAAGATCGATGCTTTCTTTGCGTTCGGTTCCGTTTTCACGAATAACTACATCTACACTTTGAGCTTTTACCTGTGGTTGCCAACAGGAAAAGGAAAATAATCGAACAATAGTTTTCTAATTTCTTCATGCTTTAATTATAAGTTCAATCTAAATTGTGTTTTAAAATCGTAGTACGCATTGCAGTCCCACTGACTTATTCTTGTAACTGTTGGAGCGGAACTGGCTGTTATTGTCGATGACAGTTGGCTCCAGCTTCATACTCAAGTCAGGTGAAATGTCGAAGTTCGATAATTCCGCATCGACATAGGCATCGATGATGGAGATAAGGTATACTCCGATAAATGCAAATATACTAAGGTCCAAAACGACGGAACGAGTCCTTTCTTCGTTTCAAGGTGTTTTCAGTTGCTCTTCATTATACTGGGCGTTCGGTGGCAGCAAATCTTCATAGCTCTTGGTGTTTGGATTACTGTCCATGATGTCCAGATAGGCCTGTGAATAGTCTTTATACATTTTCCCGTTCCAGCTGAGGGCATACGCACATCCTGCAAACCCTCCATATATAATAGGTAGTTTCCAGTATTTACGGTTGTAAATCTGTCCTCCGCCAGGGAATACGACTGCAAGCCATGTTGCTTTGGTCGGGTTGGGAATGAACAGTTTCTTGTTGAGATCCTGCACAGGAGGTACTGTGTCGGTTTTCACTACAATAGGTGCCGGCTGTTCTATCTTCTTCAGTTCTTTTATTGGCTGCGTCAAGGCTGTCGGCTATCTGTATTTTGGCAGCAGACAGACTGTCGGTTGCTTGCAGGCGTTCCGGATGCAATATTTTGATTGAATCCTTTTCAACGAATCCATCACCTGAGCAGGATCCCGGTGCCTTCGTGCACGTGCTTCGGTGCTTCCCGGCTCTGAATAATACTGTCTTTCTGTACCGGAGTCACAGGTTCTTGTGCATACATCAATCCCTGCCACCTGTAGAAACAGAGAAGCAGGGTGATGATGAGTAACTGATATTTCTTACTTTTCTTGTCATCTACTTTTTAGCGTATCGAAGATTTCCATGATACGTTCCAGTTCCTCCTCGTTGCTGAAAGGAATACTGATTTTTCCCCTTTTCGGAGCAAGTCAGTTGTACCTTGGTGTTGAAAAATCCCGTGAGTTGTTGCTTTAGTAAATTAAACTCTTCCGGTAGTTTGCTGCGTTTCGGAGTGATTTTCCGTGTGCCGCTTTTCACAGCTTCTCCTTCGCCAGCGGATTTGACAATCTCTTCTACTTTGCGGACGGAGTATCCGTGTTCCTGTATCTCTTCGAATATTTTTACTTGAAGTTTGGGGTCGCCTAATGAAATCAATGCACGTGCATGTCCCATATCTAGCTGTTTGTTTTGTAGAGCCATCTGTATAGGAGCCGGCAGTTTCAGTAGACGCAGGTAGTTGGCGATAGTGGTCCGGTTCTTGCCGATACGTTCGCTCAGGCGTTCCTGTGTCAGTTCATACTGGTCCAGCAGATGTTGATAAGCCAATGCTATTTCTACCGCATTCAGGTCTTCACGCTGTATGTTTTCAATCAGCGCCATTTCCATCATGTTTTCGTCGTCGGCAGTGCGGATGTAGGCAGGGATGGTTTTCAGTCCTGCTTTTTGTGAAGCACGGTAACGACGCTCTCCCGCGATGATCTGATACTCATCGTCCGAGAGCTTGCGTAGAGTGATAGGCTGTATGATACCGATTTCCGCAATGGAATCAGCCAGTTCCTGCAATGCCGTTTGATCGAATTCGCGGCGTGGCTGATTGGGGTTGACGGTAATCTTCGCCAACTCTATTTCACTAATGGAAGAAGAACCTTCGGTTTTCACATCATCCATTGAGAGCAGGGCGTCAAGTCCGCGTCCTAATGCATTTCTTTTTTGTGTTGCCATATCTTCTTCGGTTATTTATTTCTGTTGATAATCTCTTTGGCAAGGGCGAGATGGTTTTTGGCACCGGTAGAGTCCGCATCATAAAGAATGGTCGGGATACCGTAGCTGGGAGCCTCGCTCAGTTTCACATTTCGCTGGATCACGCTGTTGAAAACTAATTCCTGGAAGTGTCTTTTCACTTCGTCGTAAATCTGGTTTGCCTGACGCAGACGTGAGTCATACATCGTCAGCAGGAAACCTTCGATTTCCAGAGCGGGATTCAGTTTCGACTTGATGATTTTAATCGTATTCAGCAGTTTGCTGATGCCTTCGAGAGCAAAATACTCAGCTTGCACGGGGATGATCACGGAGTCGGCTGCCGTCAGGGCATTGATGGTGATCAGTCCGAGTGAAGGAGAACAATCTATCAGAATATAGTCATATTCTTTCTTCAAGGGTGTGAGCACTTCTTTCAGTATCTTTTCGCGGTTTGGGAGGTTCAGCATTTCAATCTCTGCTCCTACAAGATTGATGTGCGAAGAGATCACTTTCAAAGAGTCGATTTCTGTGTCAAGAATAGCGTCCTGTACATTGGCTCTGTCAATAATGCATTCATAGATAGTGCATTCCGACTGCTTGATGTCCACTCCCAGGCCGGAAGAGGCATTTGCTTGCGGGTCTGCATCTACCACGAGTACTTTCTTTTCAAGTGTAGCAAGTGACGCTGCGAGATTAATCGTAGTCGTGGTCTTTCCTACACCCCCTTTTTGATTGGCCAAAGCAATTATTTTTCCCATATACTCTAAATTTATTGGCAGCGAAATAAGTGATAATTCCTTAGAGCGCCTACGAAAAAAGAGAAACTTTGCATTTTCTGTTGATAAGTCACCGGTTTTGTTAATAACTGCCGGACGAAACAGTTCCGAAACCCGGTTGATTTTATCATCATACTTTCTCTGTTTGAGCTTGCAAATATACATATTTATATTGGATATCTATTTCTTTTTTTACTCGCTTGCAGAAGATTAAGATTTGTAAACGGGTGTATATTCGTCAGATAGCGATGTGATTAATATGATATTCGGAGATAAGCGGTTGGCAGTACGGTTACTTTTTGCTACTTTTGTGCGAACATTAAAAAGGAAAGGATTGAATATATGGAAAGTAAGAAGCCGTTGATCCTCGTTTCGAATGACGATGGTGTTATGGCTAAAGGTATTAGTGAACTGGTGAAGTTCCTTCGTCCGTTGGGGGAAATTGTTGTAATGGCACCCGACTCTCCGCGCTCCGGCAGCGGCAGTGCATTGACGGTGACTCATCCGGTTCATTATCAACTGGTCAAAAGAGAAGTGGGACTGACTGTATATAAATGTACAGGAACGCCGACCGATTGTATCAAGCTGGCATTGGGCTCAGTGCTCGACCGGAAGCCTGACCTGATCGTAGGCGGTATCAATCATGGAGATAATTCCGCTATTAACGTGCATTATTCGGGAACGATGGGAGTAGTGATTGAAGGCTGTCTGAAGGGAATTCCTTCGATTGGTTTTTCTCTGTGCAATCATCAGCCCGATGCTGATTTTGAACCTTCGGGTCCTTATATACGCAAGATAGCTGCCATGATATTGGAAAAAGGACTGCCCCCGTTGACTTGTCTTAATGTGAACTTTCCCGATACTCCCGACCTCAAAGGAGTGAAGGTTTGTGAACAAGCAAAGGGATGCTGGGTGAATGAATGGGTAACTTGTCCCCGTCTCGATGACCATAATTACTTCTGGCTGACCGGTTCATTCACCGATCATGAACTTGAAAATGAGAACAATGATCATTGGGCGCTGGAAAACGGATATGTGGCTATCACGCCAACGACAGTCGATATGACTGCTTACGGCTTTATAGATGAACTGAATGGCTATTGTCAGCAACTGGAATTCTGACATACGCATTGTGCTGATTTCAAATATCAAAACTCCTAATTCAAAATTCCCATGAAGTACTATCTGATTGTCGGTGAAGCTTCCGGAGACTTGCATGCGTCCCATTTGATGACTGCCCTCAAGGCGGAAGATCCTCAGGCCGATTTCCGCTTTTTTGGTGGAGATTTGATGGCTGCCGTCGGAGGAACGATGGTGAAGCATTATAAAGAGCTGGCGTATATGGGATTTATTCCAGTACTGCTTCATTTGCGTACGATTTTTGCAAATATGAAACGTTGCAAGGAAGATATTGTGGCGTGGAATCCCGATGTGGTGATCTTGGTCGATTATCCCGGTTTCAATCTTAACATAGCTAAGTTTGTGCATTTCGAGACGCAGATTCCTGTCTTCTATTATATTTCTCCGAAGATATGGGCATGGAAGGAGTACCGCATAAAGAATATCAAACGTGATGTGGATGAACTTTTCTCCATCCTTCCTTTTGAAGTGGAGTTTTTTGAAGAGAAGCACCGGTATCCTATACATTATGTAGGAAATCCTACGGTAGATGAAGTGGCTGCTTATCAGAAAGCTCATCCTAAAAATCCGGAAGCATTCTTGGCGGATAATAATCTGGAGGATAAACCGGTAATCGCACTGTTGGCGGGAAGCCGGAAACAGGAGATCAAGGATAATCTGCCGGATATGCTGAAAGCTGCTTCTGCTTTTCCCGATTATCAACTGGTACTGGCCGGTGCTCCCGGCATCGCTCCGGAGTATTACAAACAATATGTAGGGCAGGCTAAAGTGAAAATAATCTTTGACCAGACCTATCGTTTGCTACAACATGCGGAGGCGGCTTTGGTCACTTCGGGTACGGCGACTCTTGAGACAGCCTTGTTCCGTGTTCCTCAGGTGGTTTGTTACTATACACCGATTGGAAAAGTGGTTTCGTTTTTGCGTCGTCATATCTTGAAAGTGAAATTTATCTCACTAGTCAATCTGATTGCAAATCGTGAGGTTGTAAAGGAGTTGGTTGCAGATACAATGACAGTCGGAAATATGCAGAGTGAACTAAAGAAACTGATTGAAGATCAGGAATATAAGGATCGTATGCTTGCCGAATATGAGTATATGGCAGATCGGTTGGGGCCTGCAGGTGCTCCCCAGCATGCTGCTCGCAAAATGCTTGAACTGTTGAAAAAATAACTTTCTTTTTCTGAATAAACGTAAAGCCGGTGCAGTAAATGCCCGGCTTTTTTATTTATATAGCAGAAGAATTAAAAAGAGAGGAATAAATATGAAAAAATTTAATTGGCTTTTAGTAATGTTATTGCTCGCATTGGTACCTGCGCTGCAATCATGTGACGACGATGGGTACTCAATTGGAGACATAGGATGGGATTGGGCTACAGTTCGTGCTACCGGTGGCGGTGGTTATTATCTGGAAGGTGATCGTTGGGGTATGATTGATCCGGTGGCCAGCTCTATTCCTTGGTACAAACCGGTAGACGGTGAACGAGTAGTTGCTTTTTTCAATCCTTTGGCTGATACGGATAAGGGTGCTCAGGTAAAGATCGAAGGAATTCAGGAAGTGTTGACAAAAGAAGTGGAAGATATGACGGCTGAAAATGAAGAGGAATTCGGTAATGATCCTATCGTGATTTATCAAGGAGATATGTGGCTGGGAGGAAAGTTTCTGAATATCATCTTCCATCAGTATTTGCCTCGTTCTGAAAAGCACCGCATCAGTCTTGTACAGAATAAGATAGAACCGGAAGCTCCGGAAACACCGGAAGCTTTGAATGTGGATGAAGATGGGTATATACATCTGGAATTACGTTACAATACGTATGATGATGTGACTGGATACCGGGGATGGGGACGAGTTTCTTATAATCTGGAAGAGTTCTATCCAACGGCAAAAGATGCAGCTGAAACAGAATTTAAAGGATTCAAGGTGACTATTAATTCAGAAGAAAATGGAAGGAAGAGTGATCGTTCTTGATTTGGATCATCCGGTAGGCGTTCCGGAAAAAGCGAAAGATGTGCATTCTACTTCTTTTGTTAAATAGCAAAACTTTTATAAATAACTAAACCTAAACCTTGACGAACACTGTGTGTGAAAAAGGTCGGAAGTGCTTCAAAGCGGCTTCCGACCTTTTATTATTTATTCTGTTATTAAAACCAAGTCAGTGCATATAGATAAAAGACTGCTGCCGGTATAGCCATCAAAGCACTGTCGAAGCGGTCGAGCATCCCTCCATGTCCCGGAAGAATGTTTCCCGAATCTTTAACGTGCAGCTGGCGTTTCAGTAATGATTCTGTCAGGTCACCCCATGTTCCGAAACGACAACGACTAAAGCCAGACCTGCCCATTCCCACATTGACATAATCGTGAAATAATGTGCCAAGACAAAGAAGCTCCGATAGCTACTACTCCGCCACCGATGGAACCTTCCCATGATTTTTAGGAGAAATACGTTCAAACAAGCGGTGTTTGCCAATTAATGAACCGACACAATATGCACCCGTATCACTCAGCCAAAGGAATATAAAGATAGACAATGGCAGGATCGGATTGTAGCTTACGCTGCTATATTCCGGATCAGTATGAAATGCCAAGACATTGAGCAATGCAAACGGCAGACCTATATAAAGCTGGCTGAGCATGGAATATGCCCAGTTAAGCATTGGACTTGCCTTTTTCAGATACAGCTCACTGATCATCAAATAGAGTAGCAGCAGCAAATAAGGAATGAAAATCTTGGAGTCGGCTGCATCGATACAGAATCCCATCACTGCGAGGAACAAGTAAGCTCCTCCCAGCATGATAATGGTTTTGTTTACATTGACTCCTTCTGCGCGGCTGTTGATTAACTGTCCGAATTCATAGATTGTCAGTGCACTGATCGCCATGAACAGAATGCCGAAGCTGAAAGAATTATAGAGTATACATCCCACTAAAATGGCAACAAAGAGTATACCCGTAATGGCCCGTTTTATAAAATTACTAATCAAAATCTTCGTGTTTTAATTATTTAGATTCGGTAGTTTGTTCTTCCTCATTGGATTTTGCTTCTATAGTAACTTTTCCTTCTACGGTTACTTTTTTTCCTTCCGCAGTGATTTTCGTTTCTGTAGTTGCTTCTTCCTGAGCAGAATTTTTAGCTTCCTCTTCTTTGATTTCTTGTTCTTCTGCTTTCAGTTTCTCGGCAAGTTCTCTTTCCGCTCTGGCAGCGTCCTGGCTTTCTTTGGCAGCCATGATTTCTTCCGAGCGGGATGCCCACGGGCGTTTACCGAAAATACGTTCGACGTCTTCGGCAAAGATCACTTCTTTGTCGATCAGTAACTGAGCCAGTTTATTGTGTCCTTCCATATGTTCGGACAAAATCTTCTTGGCACGTTCATATTGCTCGTTCACCATCCGTTTCACTTCTTCGTCGATGAGTTCGGCTGTTTTTTCGCTATATGGACGGTTGAAAGAATATTCCTCATTATTATAATAGCATAAGTTGGGTAGTTTGTCACTCATACCTAAATAAGCAATCATGCCGTATGCCTGTTTCGTAACTCTTTCGAGGTCGTTCATGGCACCGGTAGAGATGCGTCCGATGAACAGATCTTCGGCTGCACGTCCTCCGAGGGTAGCACACATTTCATCAAGCATTTGCTCTTTAGTAGTGATCTGACGTTCTTCCGGCAGATACCAGGCGGCACCCAATGCACGTCCGCGGGGAACAATCGTTACTTTGATCAATGGATTTGCGTATTCCAGCAACCACGAAATAGAGGCGTGTCCTGCTTCATGCAAGGCAATCGAGCGTCTTTCCGCTTCTGTAGTAATCTTGGTCTTCTTTTCCAGACCACCGATGATACGGTCTACCGCATCCAGAAAATCCTGCTTGCCTACAAATTTCTTTCCGTGACGGGCTGCGATCAGCGCAGCTTCATTGCAGACATTCGCAATGTCCGCACCGGAGAATCCCGGAGTCTGACGTGCCAGCAAATCTACATCTACTGTATCGTCTATCTTGATCGGGCGCAGGTGTACGCCGAATACTTCTTTACGTTCGTTAAGGTCGGGCAGGTCTACGTGTATCTGACGGTCGAAACGTCCGGCACGAAGCAATGCCTTGTCAAGTACGTCCACACGGTTGGTAGCGGCAAGGATAATCACACCACTATTGGAACCGAAGCCGTCCATTTCAGTCAGCAACTGATTCAGAGTGTTTTCACGCTCATCATTTCCACCCATTGCCGGGTTTTTGCCACGAGCACGGCCTACCGCGTCAATTTCATCGATAAAGACAATACAAGGAGCTTTTTCTTTAGCCTGCTTGAACAAGTCACGTACGCGGGAAGCACCTACACCGACAAACATTTCTACGAAGTCGGAACCTGCCAGTGAGAAGAACGGAACGTTTGCTTCGCCGGCAACAGCCTTGGCAAGCAAGGTCTTACCGGTGCCCGGAGGGCCTACGAGCAATGCGCCTTTGGGAATCTTACCTCCCAAGTCAGTATACTTCTGAGGTTCTTTCAGAAACTCTACGATTTCTTCTACTTCCTGTTTTGCTTCCGCCAGGCCGGCTACATCCTTGAATGTAATCTTGATGGAGCCTCCCTTTTCGAAAAGCTGGGCTTTGGATTTTCCTACATTGAATACACCGCCGGCACCACCGCCGCCACCGCCGCTCATACGGCGCATGAAGAATATCCATAGGGCGATTAATAAAACCAGTGGAAGAATATTAATCAGGATTGCCGGGAAAATATCCGAATCGGCAGGGTAATCTGCGATTCCGTCAAAATGACCGGCTGCTTTTTCGTCCTGCAGAAATTTATCCAGTCTGTCCTTGGAAGGAGGGTTACTGGTGATAATCGGGTTTCTTCCCACTTTGGTGGAGTCCGCACCGAATATTGCACCTACGGCATTCGGCTTGACATGGGCTTCGAGAGTTTTCTCAGAGCCCAGCACTTTGCTGATGTAGCCGTTAGTGACATACTTCTGGAAGTCGCTGTAAGGAACGACTTTACTTCCGCTTCCTCTTGAATCGCTGCTCCACCAAAGGCCGAGAAGCATGAGGGCAATAATCATATATAGCCAGTTCAGATTGAACTTGGGCATATTCACCTTATTGTTAGGCTTATTGTTATTAGTATTATTGTTGTCCATAATTGTGGATTAGTCTAAATCGGGGATTTGAGTAAGTTTGGCGTCAGCCCACAGATGTTCAAGATTATAGAAGGATCTTACTTCCGGCAGAAAGACATGTACGAGTACATCGGAATAATCCATTGCCACCCATTCTGCATTTCGGAGTCCGTCGATTGCGGTCGGTTTGCTGTCTGCACCTTTACGGGCAAACTCCTTGACAGAGTCTACAATAGCATTTACCTGACTAGGGGAGTTCCCCTGGCATATAACGAAATATTTGCAGATGGTATCTTCTATACTGGTTAAATCAGCAATAATGATGTTTTTACCTTTTTTTTCCTGAATTCCCTCTTTAATTTTTTCAATTAATATTTTCGTATCGTTCATTCCTGTAATTGAAATTAATAATTCATGTTCTCTTTTGGTTTATAACAAAAAAGGATTCCCCTTTGTTTCTGATTATAAACGTGATATTTTTGACAAATATACGGTGATTTATTGGATACAAGAAAGTTATGACTTAATTTTTGTGTTTTTTAGGGGAGATGCTTCTACTTAAGGGAGCAAAATGAGAGTTTTTGCAAAAAAAATAGCAGAAATGTTTGCAATTCCCAAATTATTTGTATCTTTGCACCCGCAAACGAAAATCATTGGGCTATGGTGTAATGGTAACACTACAGATTCTGGTCCTGTCATTCCTGGTTCGAATCCAGGTAGCCCAACAAACCACCAGCTTTTTAATGACAAAACCCCGCTAAAACTGCAATTTTAGCGGGGTTTTTGCTTTTTGTGGTATACTTTCAAGTTGGTAAGGCTCAAAAAAAAGAGTCTTCCAAAATGAATGGAAAACTCTTTTTACATCAGCACCGTTTAGGTGATGTTTTTCTGCATCTATGATGGGATACCTATTGTGTCTGTGTTATGACATTTGGCTGCTACCAACCCGGATTCTGAACAAGTTTGCTCGACTTCTGAATCTCGTTTAACGGGATAGGATAGAGGTACATGCGTCTTTCAAAAATACGGGTTTCAAATGCGGTACGCTCCATAAAGTCCTCCAGGTTATCGGCATTCATATTCATACCATGTACCGGTCCGCCTTGCTTATATCCTTCTTCATCGGCACACATCCAGCGACGGACGTCGAAATAGCGTTGTCCTTCGGCGAATAGTTCGATCCGGCGTTCTTTGCGGATGGCTTCTTCCTGTAAGGCTTGGTTGCCTTTTATTTCAGGCTTGATGTCCTTTAGTAAAGGGATACCTGCCCGGTAGCGGACACTGTCGATATGTGCAATGATACGTTCATCCGAAGGATTTACATGGTTCAACGCTTCGGCATATAATAAATAGAAGTCGGCGAGACGGAATAACATTCCTGCTCTGTATTTTGATTTGGCATTGCTTCCTTGGTTTAAAAGATCACGGTTCATTCCCTTGTAAAGCAGATAGCCGGAGTAGCTCATATCCGCTTTGGAGTTATCGTCTCCGCTGCCTTTATAGAAATAAATCTGTTTCGTTGTTTTTTGCCATGTCTTGCCGGAGTAAGTTATGGCCTGATAAAAACGTGGTTCGCGATTCTTATACATATTAGGAATGCCGTCTTCGCCAATGCCTTCTTCTGAATAAAGTCCTGACTCGTGAATACTCTTGCCGTCATTCATGTAGAAATCGTCAATGGCTTCCTGCAATACACCTACACAACCGAATCCGCTATATATCGCACGTGGAGTGCATCTGCGTTCTCTTCCTTCTCCACCTACATCGCCCCATGAATTCTTGCTGGTTTGCCAGATAGCTTCCGGGTTGTTCAAACTTACCTGAAAGAGTTGGTATAGAGATTCTTCTGCATTCAACTCTCCGTCTTTATCTTTTTCTTTATAAAGGTGATAGTGAGTTTTTGCATAATCAATGAAGCGCTGCAACGCGTTTAAGGCAGTTTGCCATTTTTTGTCATCTTTCGCAGGAAACAGTTGTTTGTCCTGATTATCCCTCAATGCGATTGCTTCCGAATATCCTCCGTTAAGTAAGGGGCTTGCGGCATACACGTGGAGTTTTGCCAGAATAGCCAATGCTGCCCCTTTGGTAGGTGCTGCGCTTCGGTTCTCGTTTGGAGTCCCGTCATCGTTCACTTCCTTTTCAGGCAGCTCATTGTAGCATTCATTGAGTTCGGAATCGATGAATTGCACTACTTCGTCGACAGAGTTCCGGTAATAGTCCAGATCACTTGCGGACGGTTCCGATATTTCTGTCATAATGGGGATAGGGCCATACAATTCAAATAACAAGTAGTGATAGTAAGCACGTAGGAAACGAGCTTCGTTTTTCAATCTTGCCAATTCGTCTTCGTCAATGTAATCCGTAACGTCGCCTTGCTGTGGGATCGTATGCGAGTATGCCAGAAATTCGTTTGCCTGACGGATTTGTTTGTAAAGACTCCAGCGCGATAAATCCGCCGATCCGGCATGGTAACCTACTGTCGGAATTGTCTTGACATTATTTTGTGCACTTTTTAACTCGTCGGAAACTGCCGGCCAGGGATTATCCAATCCTGTCAAGGCTGCATAAGAACTGGTTATAATAATGTTTGATACATCCGGAATTCCGGAATATATATATCGGTGGAAGCGACGGGCATAACCGGTATTATTGAATACTTCTTCCATGCTTAATTCTGCCGCCAGGTCGTCCGATACATCCAGATAATCGCTGCAACCCGAAAAGAATATCGTGCTTAGTCCTACGGTCACTATGATTGATAGTTTTTTCAATGTCTTCATATATATAATGTATTATATGTATTATTAGAAAGTAAAGTCAAGACCGAATGTGAAAGTCCGGCTCAGTGGATATGAGAAGCCGCCGTTGGTGTTTCCAAGTTCCGGGTCCCACATTTTGATATCATCCCATACACAAAGATTGTTTCCTTGCAGATAAACACGCAAAGCTTGTATACCGATTTTTTTCAGTGTTTTCTCCTTGAAGTTGTAACCGACTTCAATATTTTTCAGTCGCAGGAAGCTGGCATTGCGCAGCCACCAGGTGCTGGCAGCTGTATTGTTATCATAATTGGTAGAGTGCATGCGCGGGAACATTACATTTTGGTTTGGGTTCTGTTCGGTCCATCTGTTGGCTACTTCTGATCGTACAGCGGATTCTTCGACTCCCCATTGGAACGGGAAAAATGCTCCGTTCGAGCTGGCTCCTAATACGGTCGATGTATTTCCTGATCCTTGGAAGAAGATACCGACATAGGCTCCTTTCCATTCGGCATTGAGGCCGAAGCCATAAACTATTTCCGGAACGGAAGGATTTCCTACATCTTCCATTTGGTCGTTGCTGTCGATCTTACCGTCTCCGTTCAGGTCTTTGTATTTGATATCTCCCGGACGTACTCCGCTTGACAAGCCGGATACAACTCCCGGTTTCAGTTCATACTGGCGGTTCAGACCTTCACCTGTTATGTTGAAATCGTCGGCGGTATAAAGTCCGTCAGCAATGTATAGTTTCCATGAGTTGAGGCGAGTTCCTTTCTTTTCGAGCCACGGATAGACTTGTGGCACCTGATCATATTCGAGGATTTCGTTGCGTGCAAATGTAAAGTTGCCGCGTGCGCTCAGGTTTACTTCACCGACTTTATAATTGAGATTCAGACTTGCATCCACACCCTGGTTTTTCACGATACCGAAGTTTTGCCATGGCATTTGCTGGAAGCCTGTCACATTGGAAACGGTATTACGTTGCAATAGGATGTCCTTACGTTTGTTGTTGAAGTAGTCCACTTGCAGGTCAATGCGGTTGTCGAATAACCCCAAGTCGATACCGAAGTTGCGTTTGTCTTCGATTTCCCAGGAAAGAAACGGTGACTCGAACTGGGCTTCGGTAATTCCATTGCCTACTCCGCCCAATGCGCCGCTATTGCTGAATCCGATATTATAGCCACTATTATCTTGTTTCATGGTTCCACGATATAAGAAGCGGTTGCCTCCGGTATCGTCGTTACCGGTACGCCCGATGGAGAATCTTAGTTTCAATTTACTTACTACCTTTTTCAAGGCTTCCGGATAATAATGTTCATTGCTGATATACCATGCCAAACCCATGGCGGGGAAGAAACCGAAGCGATAGCCTTTGCAAAGGTTTCCGAACCGGTGTAGCCGAAGTTACCTTCTAAGAAATAGCGTCCGTCATATCCATAAGTTACACGGCCTACCAAACCTTGCTTTCTATAAGGTAAAGCGTTATTGTGATACTGTGTTTCTTTTGCATGTATAGGAACATGGCGCCTACATCGTGTTTCTCTGCAAATGTACGGTTGTAATTGAAGGCTGTTTCAAAGTAAATCTTTTGTTTGAACTGTTACTCAGGTTTTCTGATAATACATCGCTGCCTTCTACTACAGTCTTATATAACAGTTTGCCATTTTCGTCGCGTCCTGTGGCCAGATATTGTGTCGGTGTTTTGGTGCGTTTGGCGATATATGACATGTCTGCGTCAAAGCTGATGAGGCCTTTCCATGTCAAGCCCTTAGTCAGGAAGTCCAGTTTTGGTCTACTTCCACTTTTGATTGGATGGAAGTTCTCCATTCTTTGGCGTATCCTGAGTTAACAAGCAGGTTGTACGGGTTGGAACGATTGCCTGACGGACGGGGATGTCCGGCCACAGTTCCGTCGGAATAAACTGCCGGCATGATATAAGACGGAGTACGGCACATGGTAGTAAAAATAGTGCTGGTTCCTGTTCCCGGATAATTGGTTTGCAGGTATTGTCCGCTGAGGTCTACTTTTACTGTTGTGGTTTTAGTTGCGTCAAAGTCAATGTTGCTGCGCAGATTGTAGCGCTTCAATCCGATATTGTTATCATAGTCATTGCCGAAATCCTTGAATATACCATTTTCCTGATAGAAGGCGCCGGATACGAAATAACGGGCACGTTCAGTTCCTCCTCTTACGTTCAGGGTATACCGCATATTATAGGTGTGGTTTCTTAGCATTGTACCCAACCAGTCAGTGTCCGGATATAAATCACGGTCGGCTCCGGGGCCGTATTTGGCTATCTCTTCGTCTGTGCGTATGCTGGCGGTCCCTTCGTTGTTCAATGCTTCGTTGTATAGGTTCAACGTTTCTACTGAGTTCATGAAAGTCGGCAGACGTGTTGGTTCGAGAATAGTTCCTTCGGCTCGGAAAGAGATTTTAGGTTTCTGTGAATTTCCTCGTTTGGAAGTAATCAAGATAACTCCGTTTGCGCCTTCGGCTCCGTAAACAGCTGTGGCGGCAGCATCTTTCAGTAAGGTAAATGATTCAATTTCATCTGCTTCAATATCCTGCATTTGCCGGGGGACACCGTCGACTAATACAAGCGGATTGGTACCGCCTTTGAAAGAACTTTGTCCCCGAATCCAAAAGTCGGCATTGTCATATCCCGGTTCACCGGAACGTTGCACTGCGATCAAGCCCGGTACTTGCCCTGCCAGATTATTGGTCATATTACGACTGGAAGAAACGGACAACTCTTTGGGACCGATGGCGTTGATGGAGCTCACTACGCTGTTCTTCTTTTGTTTTCCGTAGCCGATAACAACGACGTCCTCCAGCATCTCTGTGCTCGGAAGCATTTTGATTGCTAATACCTTTTCTCCTTTTATAAGTGATTTTTGCTGTTCGTAACCCACATAAGAGAAAATAAGTATATTGCCTTTTTGGGCTTTGATGGTGAAATTACCATCAACGTCAGTGATGGCACCGACTGTGGTTCCTTCGATTTTTATCTGCACTCCGATCATCGGCTGCCCGTTTTCATCGACTACGAGTCCTGTCGGACTTTGTCCTTGTGCATAAATAGTGTTTATTCCTGCAAATAAGGCAAACAGAATGAAACACATTACTTTTAATATCTTATTCATAAATGTTTCTTTTAAGTAAGAATTAGAAAATAATTAAGGTTACTTGTCCGTGCCGTATACATATATTTCTGCCAGGTGTCCTACAGATGAACCACTGCCCAGAGTGGGGATGTAAATACGTATCCAGCGTGCATCACATGCTTTTACGGGGACCATTTGCTCTGTTTTTATGCTACCGTCAAAGAAGTATTTTCCAATCAGGTTCCATGTTTCACCGTCATCTCCTGCATAAATCTCAAGGTTCATAGAAGTAAGTGCATTTTGTCTGGCGATGAGTCCTAATTGGCTGACACTGTTCTCTTTGCCCATGTCGAGTATTATTTCGTATGGTGGAGCTACTTCTCCTCCCTGCCATTTACTATGCCAGAAAGTGTTTATCTCTCCGTCAATCAAAGATATTGTCTGACCGTTGTGGGGGTAAGCGGCTGAAACTTCGCCTGTCTTTTCTTCCGTGTTGGCAGTCACTGTCCAGTGGTCACGGTTAATAGGGCCGCCTTGTTTGATTACGAAATAGTTGGCTACCGTTTCCTTGTCTATGTTGATGCTGGCGTCTCCTTGTCCGCTAAGTCCGCCGAGTGAAACCGGAAGAAGATAATTTCCGGGGGGGAGTGTTTCACCCAGCAGGCTAATAGCAGAGCCTCCCGTTGTCTTTCCCTTGGCGATAGTGACATCGGGAAGAGTGTAGAAGTCGGAAGGTAAAGGTATGTAATAGGTCGAATTTGCCGAATTGTAGTTGTCCACATAGTCCGCTCCTTTGGTTGCAAACGAGGTCGTCAGATCCCATTCGTTCTCAAAGCTTATCTCTGTGTCGAGATTCATAGGTGAAGTAGTCGTTCCTCCTTCTACTACGAAGTCTCCTCCGGTAGATGCAAGTCTGACGATGGCTTCTTTAACGATAAATCCGTAAAGTGTTGCCGTTCGGTCGGAGTTCATAGGAGTCCCTGTAGAGGATACCCGTAATGGAAGAACGTATTTAAGTTCATCAAAGCCGCACAGGTTGTAGATTTTGTGAGGATCATACACCAGACTGCCTCCTGTTACGCGCCTGTCTCCGCCAGGAGAGACGGAATAGGTTGCATTTTCAATCGTATAGCATTCGGGAGGTAGTAATTGATAGGAAGTGCCGTCCGCATTATTCAGAGAATCCAACAGGGATTGTTCTACTGAAAAAGTCACCGTTCCTCCGGTATCCTTTAATCCTGCCTTGGCAATGGATAGATCAATCTTGTTGAGAGGGCCTAAATCGTAAACTTCAATGGTGGAGAATCCACTTTGTGATGCTGAGAACATTCCCTTAGAACGTTCGTTATCAACATCTTCTACGCAGCTGGTAATGCATAAGAATGCCAGCAAGCATGGTGTTAGTTCAAAGCATTTTTTCATAAATTAATATTAGTTTTATTAAAGGTAAAAAGGGTAAAAACAAGTTGAAGTACTTGTGGGTACTCTTGGATTTGGAATACTTATTTCTTTCTCATAGGCATTAAAATTAGAAGTTAAAACTTTTATTTGTGTGCTGAACTATGCTGATTTAAAGTCAAAAAAATAATAAGTTCTATATCTTAGTTCTTGTAGAACTATAATATAGTAGATGATAAGATGGAATAGAATGCATGTTGTTGATAATCAATGGGATATTGGATGTAAACGTGTAAAGTGAAATACTCTGTTTCTACCCGTTGATTGATTAAATGAGAATAAATGAAAAACTTATTTGTCATTTAAATATGAAATATTCTTGAAAAATAGTATGACTTTTTCAAACTAATTAGTATATTTGCGCACGAATCGTTGATTTTTAGCAAAAAAGATGGTAAATCTATTGCTTAGTTAGATGCGTTAGTTTAGATCTTATCATTACTATATTTTTGTGCTAAGTTCTACAAGAACTTAGTTTAATTATTCCTCTATTCCTTTTTAATTGGTTGATTGTTTCGGTCAGACCGGGCGAAAAACTCACTTCTTAAATATAAAGCATTTTGGCAGTCGTTTAATTACGGGTGTAAGGGAGAAAATATTTAATTGCTATTTGGATAGTACACAGCGTGATAAAGGTTGTTATATTCTCAAAGAGTTCTCATGCCTTTGAGAAAAAATTCTCACCACACTGAGAAAAAATTCTCAATGCAATGAGAAAATTTTCTCAAAGGCATGAGTATTTTTTCTCAGTGCAGTGAGAATATAATGAAAGCTTCAATAAAAAAGCCAACTAAATCCATAATGGGTTAGTTGGCTTTTATATTAGAGGATTTATCCTTTGTTTCGGGAATATTTATTCTTCCGCTTTCAATGATTCATCGATAACCTTGATTTTCTGTAATACCAGTTCAAGGTCAGCTTTCAGTTTATCCACTTTTCGATTCAGTTCAGTCAGCAGGCTGCTACCTTTCTTGGAAGAAGAAGTAAGGAATCCCAGGTTATTTTCATAAGTCTGAAGTTCATTCTTCATATTCTCATAAATACGTACCAGTTTTTCCCGTTCTCTATATAAAGACTGAGAGCCTCCTCCTTGGATATTGCTGATGTTTGAACGGAAATTGCTTAATTTCTTGTTGGATGCACTGATGTTGAAACGGTCGAACAGTTGATCGATCAAGCCATGATATTGCTTATACAATTTGTCTTTCTCCTTGAACGGAACATGACCGATGGTATTCCACTCCTTCATCAGTTCGCGTACCAAAGTGCTGGCTTCGTCAGTATCCATGTTTTCATCGATTGAAGCTAATTTTTCAATCAACGCTTTCTTCTTCTCCATGTTCTCTATTTCTACAGAACGTTGTGAAGAAGTAGCCTTGTTTTTCTGGTCGAAGAAATAGTCACAGGCAGTGATGAAACGTTTCCATACGGCATCCGAGTATTTCTTGGCTACCGGACCGATTGTTTTCCACTCTTTCTGCAATTTGGTCAGCGCATCAGCAGTTGCTTTCCAGTCGGTGCTGTCCTTCAGTGCTTCTGCCTTTTCGCAAAGTGCTTTCTTCTTTTCCAGATTCTCGTTCATTCCTTCTTTCAGAGCCTTGAAGAATTCTCCTTTCTTTTTGAAGAAGTCATCGCAGGCATGACGGAAGCGTTCGAAGATCTTCACATTCATCTTTTGGGGAGCAAATCCGATTGTCTTCCATTTGTTTTGCAGAGCAATCACTTCCTGTGTCTTGTTTTCCCAAGCCGAGAATGTTTTCAGTTCATCATACTCGATTGCTTCTACAATTTCGCAAATGACAGTTTTTTGATCCAGATTGTGCTGTTCCGATTCTTTCAGCGCTTCGAAATGTTGCTGGTGACGGCGGTTTACAGCCGTAGAAGCAGCTTTGAAGCGGTTCCAGATTTCGTCACGCAGTTCTTTAGCCACCGGACCTGTATCACGGAATTCCTGATGCAGCTTCTGAAGCTGGTGGAAAGCGGAAACTACATCTTCCTCGTCAGCCAGCTTTTCGGCTGCTTCGCAAAGATGAGTCTTGATCTCCAGATTCTTTTTGAAGTCGTATTCACGAAATTCGTTGTTCAGTTTCAGCAGATCGTAGAATTTCTCTACGTACAGTTGGTAATTCTTCCAAAGTTCATTCACCTTGCCTTGCGGAACCAGTTTGGTTTCGTTCCATTGCTGTTGCAGCTTTTTGAACTCCGTATAAGATTTGTTGGCATCATCACCCGATTCTACCAGTTCTTTAAGTTCTTCGATAATGGAAAGCTTGACTTGCAGATTTTCTTCTTTCTGACGTTCCTGTTCAGCTACAAGTTGACTTCTTTTCTCTTTGATCGATCCCATGAGGCGTTTGAATTCCTCTTCTGTCGGATCATCCTTCGGAGTGAAGTCTTCGGCAGCGCCTCCGTTGTCGATAAATTGCTTTTTAGCAGCTTCTAACTCGGCGTTGTGTAACTTGTAGAATGATTGTTTTAGATTGTCAATTTCCTGCTTGTTTGCGTTTTCCGAGTCTTGCGCAAGCTCTTTCAATCGGTTCAGTACGTCTTCCTTTGTGGCAGGTTTAGGTGCTGCTTCAGTCTGAACTTCGGCAGTAACTTCTTCAGTAACTTTTTCGGTACCTTCTTCAGTCGGAGTCTCTGTAATGGCTTCAGAAACCTCAACTGTTTTCTTTTCTTCTTCTAACTCCCCTTGGTTCAAGGGAAGATTAGTGTCATGAGCGTCCATCATTGTATATTAGTTTTGGGTCACAAAATAATGAAATAAAACGATTACTTCATACTCTTTTGCTTATTTTTTTTTGATTATCGCATTTTTATGATAATAAAACAGTAATTCCCATGTACAGCATCATGCCGATTATGTCATTTGTGATGGCTATAAACGGACCTGTTGCGATGGCGGGATCTATTTTTAGTTTCTCCAGTGTCATCGGGACCAGTGTGCCGAAGATGGAGGCGAACATCACAACGGCAAACAGGCTGATGGATACGGAATAAGTAACCGTAGCCGTCGCACCGAACCGGATAAAGTTGTAGGTATATACCAGCAGGGAGATGATGGTAGCATTGATTAAGGCTACTACCGCTTCCTTGGTCACTTGCTTGAAAGTGTTTTTGGCGTCCAGCGAACTGTTGGCAAGCCCTTGTACGATGATAGCGGAAGACTGTGTACCGACGTTTCCTCCCGTACCGCCAATCAGCGGAATGTATAATGCCATTTCGGGGTGTGCGGCAAAGGTTGCGTCGAAATTTCCCAATATCATGGAGTTTCCGATACCTCCGATCATGCCGATCAGTAGCCAGGGCAGTCGGGCTGTGGTCTGTCTTAGTACGTTGTCGTCGGTTTCTACGTCCTGCGAAAGACCGGATGCCAACTGGTAATCACGTTCCGACTGTTCACGAACTTCGTCCATGACGTCGTCGACGGTAATCTGTCCTATCAGTCGGCCGATGCTATCCACCACGGGGATGGCAACAAGGTCATACTTTTCGATGGTTTGCGCCACTTCATCGATGGAAGTGTCTACGTGTACGGAGATCGGGTCTTTCTGCATCACGTGTTTCACTTTGGAGACAGAAGGGGAGGTGATCATCTTCTTGAGCGGGAAGATTCCCCTCAGGCGTTCATCGTCGTCAATGACATATACATAATATATTTCGTCCAGTTCTTCGGCTTGCTGACGCATTTCCTTCAGACACTCGGGCATACTCCAGTTCTCGTTCACGACTACCATTTCGGTGCCCATCAGACCACCGGCGGTGTTTTCGTCATATTTCAAGAGGTCCACGATGTCTCCTGCCTGTTCGATGTCTTCGATGTGCGAAAGAATTTCTTCCTGCTTGTCTTCGTCGAGGTCACGCATCAGGTCTACGGCATCATCCGTGTCCATGTAGTCCACAAAGCGCTTGGCGATTGTTTCCGAAGGGATCATTTCGAGGAACTCTTTACGAACGTCCTCATCCATTTCGACGAGTACGTCGGCCGCGGTTTCATTGTTGAGCAGGCGGTAGACAAACCGGGCTTCTTCCGGGTTCAGGTCATCACACAATTCAGCGATGTCGGCGGGATGAAGGTCGACAAGAAGTTCTTTAACCTTATCGGCATCTTTTTGCTCGATAAGGTGTTTTACGTTGTCAATGTATTCCTCGTTCATCTTTTTGTTTACGATTAAACGTTTTACAAATTACGGTTTTCGCTCACTATCGGTCAGTTACCGGATGCGGTGGCTGTTTTCAGCGCTTCTTCCACCTGGTTGGTCAGACTGATGAATTCTTCCACCGACAGTTGTTCCGGGCGCTTGTTAAATAATGCATCCTCCGTCAGCGGACAATCTTTGCCTAAAATCGGCTTGATAGAGTTGCGTAATGTTTTGCGCCGTTGGTTGAAGGTGGTCTTCACCACTTGTTTGAACAGTTTTTCGTCGCATCCCAGTTCCTTGGTATCATTGCGGGTCATGCGGATGACGGCACTTTTCACTTTTGGGGGCGGGTTGAAAACATGTTCGCTGACGGTAAAGAGATATTCTACTTTATACCATGCCTGTATCAGTACGCTCAGGATGCCGTAGGTTTTGCTGCCCGGTCCGGCAGCGATACGTTCGGCTACTTCTTTCTGTATCATTCCGGTACAGCAAGGGATGATGTCCTTGTTTTCCAGCATCTTGAAAAATATCTGGCTGGAGATGTTGTACGGGTAATTACCGGTCAGTACGAAAGGCTTTCCGTCGAACAACCGGTGAAGGTTCATTTTCAGAAAATCGTCTTCGATAATGTGATCTTCCAGTGACGGATAGGCTTCACGGAGATAGGCAACCGATTCGTAGTCTACTTCAACGACTTTTACCAACCGGTCTTTTTTTACCAGAAACTGGGTCAATACTCCCATACCCGGTCCTACCTCCAATACAGGCAGTTCGGGGAAGGTGTCGACTGTATCGGCAATATCCTGCGCTACTTTCAGATCTTTCAGAAAGTGCTGTCCGAGAAACTTTTTAGGCTTTACTAATTTCATTTACCAACTAAATAATTACTTTTGCAGCCGACAAAGGTAATTCTTTTAAATGAAGAATGAAGAATTAAGGATGAAGAAACTACTAAAAAAGACGCTGAAGCTGATATTACCGATCGTTTTAGGCGGCTTTATTCTATACTGGGTTTATCGCGACTTTGATTTCAGCAGGGTCGGCGAGGTATTACGGCATGGTACGAACTGGTGGTGGATGCTTTTTTCGCTCTTGTTCGGGGTGCTTGCTCAGGTATTTCGCGGGTGGCGGTGGCGGCAGACGCTGGAGCCGCTGGATGCTTTCCCCAGAAGAAGCGACTGTGTGAATGCCATCTTTATTTCTTATGCCGCCAGCTTGGTCGTTCCCCGGATAGGGGAGGTGAGTCGTTGCGGGGTGTTGGCGAAGTATGATAATGTCTCGTTTGCCAAATCGCTGGGGACAGTGGTGACGGAGCGACTGGTAGATACATTGACCATTTTTCTGATTACCGGCATTACTGTATTGCTGCAAATGCCGGTGTTTGTCACTTTCCTTGAAAATACGGGGACCAAGATACCTTCTTTTGCTTATCTTTTGACTTCGGTATGGTTTTATATCGTCCTGTTTTGTTTTATCGGGGTGGTGGTGCTTCTTTATTATTTAAGGAAAACGCTGTTTTTCTATGAACGGGTGAAAGGCTTTGTGTTGAATATTTGGGAAGGAATCATGTCTTTGAAAGGAGTACGCAATATTCCTTTGTTCATATTTTATACATTGGCCATCTGGGCTTGTTATTTTTTTCATTTCTATTTTACGTTCTATTGTTTTGCATTCACTGCTCATTTGGGCATTCTTGCGGCACTGGTAATGTTTGTCGGCGGTACGTTTGCTGTTATTGTGCCGACTCCCAACGGGGCGGGACCGTGGCATTTTGCTATCATGGAGATGATGATGCTTTACGGAGTAAATGTGACGGATGCCGGAATATTTGCTCTAATTGTGCATGGTATTCAAACTTTTTTGGTAGTTTTGTTGGGTGTATATGGTTTGGCGGCTTTGCCGTTTACCAATAGACAGCGAAAGTAATCACTTAATAAAAATAGATTTGTTATGAGTACTATTCTTTCTTTAGCTCCACAGAATGTGTGGAAGCATTTTTATTCGTTGACTCAGATTCCCCGTCCGTCCGGACACATGGAGAAAGTGACTGAATTTCTGATTAACTTCGGAAAAGGCTTGGGACTGGAATCTTTCGTAGACGAAGTGGGTAATGTGATTATCCGTAAACCGGCAACTCCGGGCATGGAAAACCGGAAAGGTGTAATTCTTCAGGCACACATGGATATGGTTCCTCAGAAGAATAATGATACGGTTCATGATTTTGAAAAAGATCCTATCGAAACTTATATAGACGGTGACTGGGTAAAAGCCAAAGGTACTACGCTGGGTGCTGATAACGGACTGGGTGTAGCTGCTATCATGGCTGTATTGGAAGCAAAGGATTTGAAACACGGTCCGCTGGAAGCATTGATCACTAAAGATGAAGAAACCGGAATGTACGGTGCATTCGGCTTGAAACCGGGTACGGTAAACGGAGAAATCCTGCTGAATCTTGACTCTGAGGACGAAGGCGAACTGTATATCGGTTGTGCCGGCGGTATGGATGTAACTGCTACGCTGGAATATAAGGAAATAGCTCCCGAAGAAGGCGACGTCGCTGTTAAAGTAAGCCTGAAAGGTTTGCGTGGCGGACACTCCGGATTGGAAATCAATGAAGGACGCGCCAATGCCAATAAACTGTTGGTACGTTTCGTGCGTGAAGCGGTTGCCAGCTATGAAGCCCGCCTGGTAAGCTGGGACGGTGGTAATATGCGCAATGCGATTCCTCGTGAAGCGTGTGCGGTACTTGCCATTCCTGCTGAAAACGAAGAGGAACTGCTGGGATTGGTGAAATATTGCGAAGACTTGTTCAATGAAGAGTTCTCTGCAATCGAAACTCCGATCAGCTTTACGGCAGAACGTGTGGAACTGCCTGCCGGTGAAGTGCCCGAAGAAATTCAGGATAATCTGATTGATGCCATCTTTGCTTGTCAGAATGGTGTGACTCGTATGATTCCGACCGTTCCTGATACCGTGGAAACATCTTCTAATCTGGCTATTATTACGATTGGCGGCGGTAAGGCTGAAATTAAGATTCTGGCCCGTAGCTCCAGCGATAGCATGAAAGAGTATCTGACTACCAGTCTTGAGTCTTGTTTCTCTATGGCAGGTATGAAGGTGGAAATGACTGGTGGTTATTCAGGATGGCAGCCGAACGTTGAATCACCTATTTTGCATGCGATGAAGGAATCTTATAAACAGCAGTTTGGAGTAGAACCCGCTGTGAAAGTAATCCATGCAGGTTTGGAATGCGGTATTATCGGTGCTATCATTCCGGGGCTGGATATGATTTCGTTTGGTCCGACATTGCGTTCGCCGCACTCACCGGATGAAAGAGCTTTGATTCCTACCGTACAGAAGTTCTATGACTTCCTGGTGGCTACCTTAGCACAGACTCCGACGAAATAAGATTTCTTTTCCTATTATATATAGGTATAATACAGTAAAAAGGCACGGAAGACATCTTCCGTGCCTTTTTGTCATATTTACTGCCATTGATATTACAATTCTGCTTTATAACAAATAAATTAATTGATGCAAATCAATTAATATGCTATAAAACATAGATTTCTCTCCTTTTTCGGTATAACCTATAAACAAAGGCTCTATTTTTGTGTTGTAAAACATATAACTAGGAGGATAACAAAATGAAAAAGTTAGAAAGATTGTTTAGAAAGATCGGCAATGCCGATGTACATGTTTGGGGATACTCAACACTTGGCATACTCCCCAAAGAGAAGATTTAAGTTTTTTAGTTTTCAGGTATTAGTAATATTAAAGGTTTAAAGATTATGGCAAAGAAAATGAGTTCATTAATTAGAAAAATCCTCAGTGAAGTAGGTCGCAACGAAATGCTTTCATGGGGGTACAGAATTGAAAAATGAGATTCAGTACATTAACTAAGCTTGAGTGGGGATGCGTTATTGAAAACGTTATCCCCACTTTTTATTCTGTCATTTAGGCTGTATAGTGGTTAATCCGCGTTCTTTATCTTTCTGTTTTCCATGTTCCGATAGTTCTTGTCGCACTATCAAAGTTTACCCCCACTTTTATTATTTTCCAGTCTCCCACCTGATAGGGAATGGCATACTCCTTACTATTAATCTGCGCCAATGCTTCTTCCGGTGTACCGTCCACTTTAAATTCAAAGACATAAAGGGTATCTTGTAATTTTACAATGGCGTCAGCCCTTCCGATAGCTGTATCTACTTCCACATCTATATATTGTCCCATCAGCCTGAAAAATAGATAGAAGATGGTTTGGTAATGTTTCTCTTCTTTATTATTTAACTTATTAGGGATAGAAGCGAAGAAGGACTTTAGTCTTTCCAGGCATCCATCCAAATTTCCGGCACGTAAGTCTTTAATAAATGATACTATATAAAATGTATTCTCTCGTGCGGGCAAATGTACATAAGCAGGCATGAGAGATTCGAGAAATCCTTTCCTGACTTCCTTGTTGGGGTAAGCTAGGGTATAGAGCTGAAAACTCGGGTCATATCCTTTAATAGTGAGATAGCCGCTTTGATAAAGTACTGGAAGAGGGTCGGTAATTCTATTAGTGGGAGCATCAAATTGTTCTGCTGTAGCAGTAGTGTCATCCAACTCACGGATATCAAAGTTACTTTCTTGTAGGAGATCTATCAAAAAAGTGGGAGTACCGGTAGAAAACCAAAAATTGGAATACTTTTTTTGTGCGAAAGCATTGAACAGACTGAATGGATTATAAATATCCTCGCTATTTTCACTAAAATGATATCCGTCATATTGTTGTTTCAGATGAGTACAAGCTTCTTCATATGTTTCGTTATTGGCTTGAGCCATCTGTTCGATATCGATTTGCAGTGTGTGTACCTCTTGTTCGGTAATGCCGCATATAGCGCTATATTCATCCCACATACTGATATTTTGCAAGTTGTTCAGTTCGCTAAAGATACTCATTTGACTGAATTTGCTGATACCTGTGATAAAAAGGAAACGGATATATTGGCCTTGCGCTTTCAAAGGGCTGAAGAAATCGCGCATAATATCACGAATTTCTATTTGCAATTCCGTATTGTTATTACTGTCCAGCATGGGAGCATCATATTCATCTACAAGTATCACAACCGGTTTGCCGGTCTGTGTATATGCGCGTTGTATGATTCCCTTTAAACGAAGGCTGAAAGTCGTTTCTCCTTCTTCGCGTCCATATAATTTTTCCCATTGCAGTAACTGGTAATTAATGACGGCTGATAACGCTTCGGCAGTCATATATTTACTCACACTGAAATCAATATGTAGCACCGGATAAACAGCCCATTCTTTTTCCAGAGTTTCCATTGCCAATCCGTTGAACAAGTCTTTCTTTCCGGAAAAATAAGCTTCGAGTGTAGATACTAGCAGACTTTTCCCGAATCGTCGGGGACGGCTTAAAAAATAAACCTTATTTGTGTTTGTCAAACGGTAAATTAACTCCGTTTTATCAACGTACACATAACCATTATTTCGCAAATCTTCGAAATTCTGTATTCCTATCGGGTATCGTCTGAGTCTCTCGTCCATCTAAATTACATTTTTATATGAAACATAGACAAAGATAGAACTAAATAGGGGAAAATCAAAGATCAAAAAGTATATTGTTGTTTTCTTCCATTTTTATTTTCGTATTTCTTTTCACATAATATACTCTTGTTTTCTTCCCATATTACGATACATTCTTTTAGCTCCTCACCTGTTTTATTTCTATTTGTGTATATATCGGTCTCATGGTGAAAAAATGACCTTCTTAAAAAGGGAATATTTAAACAGTCAGGAAGGCGCTAATGCCAACATCATATAAATATAGAATGAAAAAGCTTCGGCATTTGTAACTATGATATTTACTCTTTTTATGAATTGGATGGTTTTGTGATTAAATTGAAGCTGTCTTGATCTTAAACTGGTTATTTGGTAACTTTATTGAAATTTGATGATTCATTATGCTATTGTTATCATGTTTGTTATTGTCGATAAACTAGAGAAAAATGGCCTCCCTATGCCTCTTTTATTACTTTTTTGCCAGTGATAAATAAGTTCCTCGGTGAGGAAAGAGTTGTTGGTTTAAAAGGAACATCCCGTTGGTTTTAAACCAACGAAGGTTTTGTTGGTAAGAAAAGATGCATATTTCACGTACTTTTATGTAATATTAGTCTATGTTTCTGCATATTATTACACTTATTTATGCGAATTATTTGCTGGTTCATTATTTTTTGATTAACTAAATTTCTAATATAATCTTAAAAATCGAACATTGCTGTCTCTTTTTCAAATTTGGTATCAGATGAAATAAGACAATTATTGAAAATTAATTGAAAAAGAATAAATCTTTAAACTTTTATTCCTTACTTTGTTATTTATACAGATATATATCAAACTTAAACTGGAAAGATTATGAAAATAAGGCAGATTTGTATGCTGGTGCTATTATGTCTGGGAGTGATTCCGGCAGTGCAGGCACAAACTTACGACAAATTATGGAAACAAGTGGAGCAGGCAGAAAAGAAGAGCCTGCCTGAGACTGTGATAAAACTGACTGGCGAGATTTATCAGAAAGGGGAGAAAGAAAAGAACTCTCCACAAATGCTGAAAGCGTATATGTGGCGGATGAGATACCGGGATATGCTGACCCCAGATAGCCTGTATACGAACCTGAATGGTTTGGAACTGTGGGCAAAGCAAACTGACCAACCCATGGACCGAGCTGTATTACATTCGCTGATAGCCGAGATTTATTCAATGTATGCTTTTAACAATCAATGGCAACTCCGGCAACGGACAGAGATTGTAGGTGAAGCTCCTTCGGCAGATATGAGGGAGTGGACAGCAAACATGTTTGTAGAGAAAGTGAGAACAAACGTAAGGGAAGCAATGGCGGATTCCGTACTATTGCTTAACACATCTTCACGTACTTATATTCCTTTTGTTGAGTTGGGCGAAACAAGTGAATACTATCATCATGATATGTATCATCTGCTGGCTACCCGCGGTATTGTAGCTTTACAGCAGGTAGCGGGATTGGATCGTGCCACTCCGGTGGAAGATATTTCGGAAGATTCGTCTGCTGAAAAAGAATCTTCGGTGAAACAGGATATTATAGCAATTTATGGAAATATGATTGCTGCTTATAAAGCATCCGGTTTGAAAGAAGGCTATGTGTTGACAGCGCTCAGCTATTTAGAGTGGAGACGTGATTCAGATAGAAACATCCGGCCTTTCGGACTGAAGAAAGGATTGTCGGGATTAACAGAAGATACCTACGTTACTGCACTGAATGAACTGAAAAGCAGATTTAAATCAGAGAGTATTTGTGCTGAAGTTTATTTGGCCCAGGCTCGCTATGCGATTGAAAAAGAACAGCAAACGTCAGCTTTGCAGCTTTGTGATGAGGCCATCCGTTTATACCCCGGTTATCGTAGAATTAACGCTCTGAAGAATTTGCGTGAAGATATCCTGTCACCGTTTCTGAATGTAACTGCGGCTGCAACAGCTTTCCCTGGTGAGGAAATCGAAATAAGAGCTTCGCACAAGAATCTGGATGGATTTACACTTCGTCTTTATCAGGCAAAGAAGTTGATAAAGGAACAGCACTTTGCAGTTCTTCGTCCCGAAGACTACCGGACGCAGGATACGGTATTTACCTTTAAAGCGCCGGAAGTCGGACAATATGTAATGCGTATCGTTCCGGATATTCGTGCCAAGAGAGACAGTGAAAGCAAATTCAATGTGACACGTTTCAAAGTATTGACCTGCCGTTTACCGGGAAATCAATATGAGGTAGTGACGCTGGACGGACAAACGGGACACCCTATACCGAATGCGAAAATAACTCTTTATACGAATGACGAAAAAGTATTGCAGGAATATACAACCGGGGCAGATGGCAAAGTTGTCTTCCCCTGGAAATCCGAATACAGATATTTGAAAGCTGCTAAAGGTATCGATACCGGTATGCCGTTTCAAAGCATTTACGGTGGAAGTTATGGATATTACGGAGATGAAAACAAGGTCTCCGAAGGAATGACTTTGTTGACGGACCGTTCTTTGTACCGTCCCGGTCAGACCGTATATGTGAAAGGAATTGCCTATGTACAGAAATCTGATACGGCAAATGTACTTCCGAACAAGGACTATACTGTTGTTTTGATGGATGCAAATAATCAGGAAGTTGGACAGAAAGCGGTTCGTACCAATGAATTCGGCTCGTTTACTGTCGATTTTGCATTGCCATCCGCTTGTCTGAATGGGATGTTTTCGTTGAAAGCCGGCGAGGGAAGAACGAATATTCGCGTGGAGGACTATAAACGTCCGACGTTTGATATTACTTTCGACAAGCAGCAGGGCAGTTATCAATTGGGCGATAAGGTAGAGGTGAAAGGTAAGATACAGTCTTATAGCGGTGTGTTGCTGCAAGACCTTCCGGTAAAATATACAGTGAAGCGTTCTGTTGTCGATCTTTGGAGACTGGCGGAAAGTATGCAGATTGCTTCCGGTGAGGTAATTGCCAATGAGGACGGGGAATTTACGATTCCGGTTCTTCTGGAAGAAAATAATGCCTATAAGAATAATACCAGAATCTATTACCGCTACTCGATAGAGGCTACTGCAACCAATGTAGCAGGTGAAACACAGTCGTCTACAGATGTGATAGCAGCAGGTAACCGTTCACTGATTCTACAAACAGAATTAAAAGAGAAGATCTGTAAGAATCAACCGTTTAACACAGTATTTAAGGTACAGAATCTGAATGGGCAGCCTGTTGAAGTAAAAGGTACATTCTCCCTCTATCAGGCGAAAGATGCGGACTTCAAGCAACTGGACGAGAATCCGGCTGCAACAGGTACATTTACTTCCAACGAAGAAATGACGATTGAGTGGGGAAACCTTCCTTCCGGACCGTATGTGTTGAAAGCAGTCGTAAAAGATGGACAGGGCAAAGAAGTGACGGCTGAGGCCAACACCATTCTTTTCTCCCGCGAAGATAACCGTCCGCCGGTAGAAACGACCGTTTGGTTCTATGAGGCAAATACGGAATTTGATGCAACGCATCCGGCCGTGTTCTGCTTCGGAACTTCGAAAAAAGATGCTTATGTGATGATGAATGTATTCTCCGGTAATAAGTTGCTGGAAAGCAAGACTATGAATCTGTCCGACACAATTGTACATTTTAAATATCCATATCAGGAAAGCTATGGTGACGGAGTACTGGTAAGTTTCTGTATGGTAAGAGACGGACAAGTCTATCAGGAACAGGCAAGGCTGAAAAAGCGTCTGCCGGACAAGACATTGACCATGAAATGGGAAGTATTCCGTGATAAGCTGCGTCCCGGACAGAAAGAAGAATGGAAACTGACTATTAAGACACCGCAGGGACAGGCTGCCGAGGCAGAAATGCTAGCAACTATGTACGATGCTTCGCTGGATAAGATATGGAATAGAAAACAGAATTTCAGTGTATTCTATAATCAGATCATCCCTTATTCTAGTTGGATGGGCGGATATTTCGGTAATAATTCGTTCAATTACTGGTGGAATAATAAATACTTCAAAGTACCGGCAATGGAATATGACTATTTTGTGACGCAGGGAACGATGTCGATGGATCAGGCGTTGAATGGAATGGTGCCGGGAGTGATGGTCAGAGGATATGGCGTGCAAAGCAGGCCTCAATGACGGGTATGATGATACGGGGCGTTTCGAGAAGTAAGGCGGAAGCAAAATATGTACCTGCTTTGGCTGGAAGTGTTGCTGAGGATGCGGTATTTGAATCAGAGTTAGTGTCAGTAGAGGCAGGCAAGCAGGACAGCGCATCCAAAGAAGAAACTCTTCCCGAAGCTCCCGCCGATTTGCGTACGAACCTTGCGGAAACAGCCTTCTTCTACCCGCAACTTCGTACCAATGAACAAGGCGAAGTTTCCTTCTCCTTCACTATGCCCGAAAGTCTGACCCGCTGGAACTTCCGCGGTTACTCTCATACCAAAGGTATGCTGATGGGCACACTGGACGGTGAAGCCACTACAAGCAAAGAATTTATGCTGACTCCTAATCTGCCTCGTTTCGTACGTGTCGGAGATAAGACATCTGTTGCCGCCTCCATTTCCAACATGACCGGAAAGCCGCAGGCCGGTACGGTGAGCATGATTCTCTTTGATCCGATGACGGAAAAGGTAATCAGCACACAAAACAGAAGTTTACCGTAGAGGCCGGAAAGACAATCGGTGTCAGCTTCATGTTTACCGTGAGTGATAAATACGAGATACTGGGATGCCGGATGATAGCCGACAGCGGTACCTTCAGTGATGGTGAACAGCAGCTACTTCCCGTGCTTAGTAATAAAGAGCATCTGGTAGAAACGCTTCCGATGCCTGTCCGTGGAGAAGAAACACGTACTTTCTCTCGACAGCCTGTTCAATCATCATAGTAAGACGGCAACTGACCGTAAACTAACCGTTGAATTTACCGGAAATCCTGCCTGGTATGCTATTCAGGCATTGCCTTCATTGAGCCTTCCGGAAAATAATAATGCCATTTCGTGGGCTACCGCTTACTACGCAAATACACTGGCTTCCTACATCATGAACAGCCAGCCACGTATTAAAGCTGTATTCGATAGCTGGAAGCTACAGGGTGGAACCAAAGAAACCTTCCTGAGCAACCTGCAAAAGAATCAGGAAGTGAAGAATATCCTGTTATCCGAATCTCCGTGGGTACTCGAAGCGCAAACGGAAGAACAGCAGAAAGAACGTATCGCCACTCTGTTCGATCTGAACAATATCCGTAGCAACAACATTGCCGCATTGACAAGATTACAGGAGTTGCAGAATTCAAGCGGAGCATGGTCGTGGTATAAAGGTATGACCGGTAGCCGTTACGTCACTACCTACATTGCCGAATTGAATGCCCGTCTGGCTATGATGACGGGTGAACAACCAAGCGGCACGGCGCTTGCCTTGCAGAAGAATGCCTTTACCTATCTCCATCAGGAAGCTCTGAAGGAATATAGAGAAATTCTCAAAGCACAGAAAGACGGTGAAGTTTACAGGTGTTTCCGGAAGTATCTTGCAATATCTATATCTGATCGCTCTGTCCGGCGAACAAGTTCCGGCTTCCAATAAAGCCGCCTATACTTATTATCTGTCCAAGATAGGCGAAATGCTTCCGACCGCTTCGATGGATACGAAAGCGATTGCCGCTATCATTCTGGATAAGGCCGGACGGAAGAAAGAAGCTCAGGAATTCATCGCTTCACTGAAAGAACATCTGACGAAGACGGATGAACAGGGAATGTTCTTTGCCTTCAATGAAAATCCCTATTCCTGGGGCGGAATGAAAATGCAGGCTCATGTAGACGTAATGGAAGCGCTGGAACTGACAGGCGGAAATAACGATACCGTAGAAGAAATGAAACTCTGGCTGCTCAAACAGAAGCAGACCCAACAGTGGAATTCTCCGGTAGCTACTGCCGATGCCGTCTATGCCTTACTGATGAAAGGCGTAAACCTGCTCGACAATCAGGGAGACGTGCGTATTGTCATTGCCAATGAAGTGCTGGAAACTGTCTCTCAAGCAAGACTACCGTACCGGGACTGGGCTATATCAAACGCTCGTTTACACAGAAGAATGTAGTGGACGCCCGTAAGATAGAAGTCGAAAAGAGAAATCCGGGCATTGCGTGGGGAGCCGTTTATGCGGAATATGAATCACCCATCAAGGATGTGAGACAACAGGGAGGAGAACTGAATGTGCAAAAGCAACTGTATGTGGAACGTATGGTGAACAATGCTCCTCAACTACAGCCTATTACAGAAAAGACTGTTCTTCAGGTAGGCGATAAAGTAGTTTCCCGTTTGAGTATTCGTGCAGACCGTGCGATGGACTTCGTACAGTTGAAAGATCAGCGGGCGCCTGCTTCGAACCGATCGGCAGCGTATCCGGTTACAACTGGAGTAATGGAATCGGCTATTACGTAGACATCAAGGATGCTTCCACCAATTTCTTCTTTGACCATTTAGGAAAAGGAGTGTATGTGTTGGAGCATAGCTATCGTATCAGCAGAGTAGGAACCTATGAGACAGGTTTGGCAACCATGCAATGCGCCTATGCGCCGGAATACGCTTCACACTCGGCTTCGATGACAATTATTATTAAATAACGCACAGAGAAGATTTCTTCTCCACCGGTGAGCAGGGCACTCGCCACCGATAGGATCCCCACCGATGAAGGCTACCTTCATCGGTGGGGAACTTTTGTTGATGAATACTGCGTTGCAGGAGTTGTCACAGGGTAAAGTATTTTCTCAAACGGTGTTAATCTATGTAATCTGTGATGAAAACTCATCTAAAACTCCTACATTTGTGGACCAAAATAAAATATATCACATGAAACGTACTTTACTATTGATATTTACTCTGCTTACTGTCACTTTGGCGGCTGTTGCCCAACCCGTATTTCCTCTAACAAGGAGACGCACAACTTTGGACAAATAGAATGGAAAAGCCGGTAACAGTAGAATATACCATCACCAATACCGGAAACGAGCCGTTGGTGCTGACCAATGTCACGACTTCCTGTGCCTGTGCCGTAGCCGACTGGACAAAGGAACCCATTGCTCCGGGTGCCAAAGGAACTGTGAAAGCCTCTTTGACGCGAAAGCGCTGGGACGTTTTGACAAGTCGATAGGCATATACAGCAATGCCACTCGAATCTGGTTTATCTGAAATTCACCGGTGAGGTAGTGCAGGAAATCAAAGATTATTCAAAACTTCTTCCGTACGCCATCGGCAATATCCGCATTGACCGTGACGAGTTCTCCTTCCCCGATGTCTATCGCGGACAGCAACCGTCTATGACGTTCAGTATTGCCAACCTTTCCGACCGCCCGTACGAACCGGTGTTGATGCACCTGCCTCCTTATCTGAAGATGGAAGCGGAACCTAAAGTACTGCTGAAAGGTAAAAGGAACGATCAAGCTGACACTGGATGCCAGCCAGCTACAGGACTTCGGACTGACACAGACCTCTGTCTACCTGTCCCGTTTCTCCGGTGATAAAGTGAGTGAAGACAATGAGATACCCGTTTCGGCCATTCTTCTTCCCGATTTCTCGCGTATGACGGAGAAAGATTCTTTGAATGCTCCTTCCATCCACATCTCGGAGACGAATATTGACCTGAGTATTCCGTTGATCAAGAAGAATAAAGTCAGCCATGATATATTGATCGCTAATGCGGGAAAGACCCCGTTAGTCATCAGCAAGCTACAGGTATTCAACTCTTCTGTAGGAGTAAGACTGAAGACGGTCATTCCGCCGGACGGAATGACTAAGTTGAAAGTGACGATCCACAAGCGGGATGTAGGTAATAAGAAACATCATTTACGTATCTTGATGATTACAAACGACCCGTTGCGTCCGAAAGTTGAAATAAATATCAAACGCTAACTCTTATTATCATGGAACATCCTGAAAATAACGAAGAATATAAAGGACTCGTTGTCAATAAAGGCATCGAACAGCCCTCATCCGTGAATCCTTATTTGAAACGTAAGCCCAAAAGCGTCAGCTTTCGGTAGCGGAATTTGTAGAAGGTATTGTGAAAGGCGATGTCACTATTCTCAGTCAGGCTGTGACACTGGTAGAGAGCGTGAAGCCCGAACATCAGGCTGTCGCCCAGGAAGTGATCGAGAAATGTCTGCCTTATTCCGGCAATTCCATCCGTGTAGGTATCAGTGGAGTGCCCGGTGCGGGAAAGAGTACCTCGATTGACGTATTCGGCCTGCATGTGCTCGAAAAGGCGGTAAGTTGGCGGTGCTGGCTATCGACCCTAGCAGTGAGCGCAGTAAAGGCAGTATCCTGGGAGACAAGACACGTATGGAACAACTTTCCGTACATCCCAAATCGTTTATCCGCCCCAGCCCTTCAGCAGGTTCGTTGGGAGGAGTTGCCCGGAAGACCCGTGAAACGATTGTGCTCTGTGAGGCTGCCGGATTTGATAAAATCTTTGTAGAAACCGTTGGAGTGGGACAGAGCGAAACGGCTGTTCATTCTATGGTAGATTTCTTCCTGCTGATTCAGTTGGCAGGTACGGGAGATGAATTGCAAGGCATCAAACGAGGAATCATGGAGATGGCGGACGGTATTGTCATCAACAAAGCCGACGGAGATAATCTGGAACCTGCTAAGTTGGCTGCCAGCCAGTTCCGTAATGCGCTGCATCTGTTTCCGGCTCCCGAATCGGGATGGATTCCGAAGGTGCTGACTTACTCCGGTTTTATAATATCGGCGTGAAGGAAATCTGGGACATGGTGTATGAATATATCGACTTCGTGAAGAAGAACGGTTATTTTGACTATCGCCGTAATGAACAGAGCAAGTACTGGATGTACGAAACGATCAATGAACAGCTCCGTGATAGCTTCTATCACAATCCTCGGATTGAAGCGATGCTTCAGGAGAAGGAACAACAAGTGCTGCAGGGAAATCTTACTTCGTTTATCGCTGCTAAGAGCCTGCTGGATACCTATTTTGACGAATTAAAACGATGATAAAGCAGAAACAGTGATGGATTAGAAAAACGACCGAACATTTACCCCCGATAACTATACCCTAATTAATAACCAATTGTTAACTTTAACACCTGATGAACAAAACCTTATTAACCGGGCTTTTGTGTTGTAGTTTGTCAATACAGAGCTTTGCAGACCAACCGTTAGAAGGATTCACCTATGGTTCGGTGAATGCTCCTACAGGAAAAGAGTGGGAATCTCCCGAAAACCTGGCGCTCAACAAAGAGCAGCCGCATGCTTATTTCTTTCCGTTCCAGCATTTGGATAATGCCCGCAAGGTATTGCCGGAAAACAGTAAGTATTGGCAGTCACTTGACGGTGACTGGAAGTTTCACTGGGCACCCGACCCCGACTCCCGCCCCAAAGATTTCTATCAGACTGAGTATGATGTCAGCTCATGGGATGCGATTCCCGTGCCTTCAAACTGGAATATTTATGGCATTCAAAAGGACGGAAGCCAGAAGTACGGAACGCCTATCTACGTCAACCAACCGGTAATCTTCCAGCACAGCGTGAAGGTGGATGACTGGCGCGGAGGCGTGATGCGTACTCCTCCTGCCAACTGGACTACTTACAAGGATCGGAACGAAGTAGGTTCCTTCCGCCGTGATTTCGAAATCCCGCAGGACTGGGACGGACGCGAAGTCTTTATCAGCTTCGATGGTGTCGATTCATTCTTCTACCTGTGGATCAACGGTCAGTACGTAGGTTTCTCCAAGAACTCGCGTAATGCCGCTAATTTCAATATCACTCCCTATTTACAGAAAGGCAAGAATACCGTAGCCGCCGAAGTGTATCGTAGTTCGGACGGTTCCTTCCTCGAAGCGCAGGATATGTTCCGTCTGCCGGGCATCTTCCGTACGGTTGCCTTGTACTCGGTTCCCAAAGTTCATTTCCGTGACTTGGTTGCCACACCCGATTTGGATGCGACTTATACGGACGGTTCGCTGACTGTCAATGCCGAAATCCGTAATCTGGATAAGAAAGCCATCAAAGACTACAAGGTATATTACTCTTTATATGCCAACAAACTGTATTCTGATGAGAATACCTTGGTAGATGGATTCTTATCTCCTGTGATCGACAAAATCGCTCCGAATGAAACCGGTAGTGTTCAGACTGTTCTTAAGGTAAAGGCTCCTAATAAGTGGTCGGCTGAATTTCCGTATCGCTACACGTTGGTAGCCGAATTGAAGGATAAGAAGAACAGAACCGTTGAAATGGTTTCCACCATTGTCGGTTTCCGCAAAGTGGAGATTAAGGATACCCTGCCTCCGAAGATGAATTCGGACTTGCCGGACGTTATTATTATGTGAACGGAAAGACGGTCAAACTGAAAGGAGTGAACCGCCACGAATCCAATCCGGGAGTAGGGCACGCCATTACCCGTGAGATGATGGAAAAAGAGATTATGCTGATGAAGCGTGCCAACATCAATCATGTACGTAATTCACATTATCCGGATGATCCGTATTGGTATTTCCTGTGCAACAAATACGGTATTTATCTCGAAGATGAGGCGAATATAGAATCGCACGAATATTATTATGGTGCTGCCTCCCTCTCTCATCCGGTGGAATGGAAAAATGCGCACGTGGCACGTGTGATGGAAATGGTGCGTGCCAATGTTAACAATCCTTCTATTGTTATCTGGTCGTTGGGCAATGAAGCCGGACCGGGCAAGAACTTTGTGGCGGCTTATGATGCTTTGAAGAAGTTTGATACTTCCCGTCCTGTGCAATATGAGCGTAATAATGACATTGTAGATATAGGTTCCAACCAATATCCGTCTATCGGCTGGGTACGTGGGGCCGTGCAGGGGAAATATGATATCAAGTATCCGTTCCATATATCCGAATATGCCCATTCAATGGGGAATGCCTGCGGTAATCTGATAGATTACTGGGAAGCTATGGAGTCGACCAATTTCTTCTGTGGAGGTGCCATTTGGGATTGGGTAGACCAGTCTATGTACAATTATGACCCGAAGACGGGTGTCCGTTATCTGGCTTACGGCGGAGACTTTGGCGATACTCCCAATGATGGTCAGTTTGTAATGAACGGCATCGTGTTTGGTGACCTTGAACCGAAGCCTCAGTACTATGAAGTGAAAAAGGTATATCAGCACATCGGCGTAAAGGCAATAGATACAGAAAAGGGGGTATTTGAGATCTTCAATAAGTACTACTTTAAGAACTTGGCGGAAGATTACCAGTTGGTATATTCGCTTTATGAAGACGGTAAACCGATAATGACCGGTAAACCGATGGATATCAATATAGCTCCACGCCAACGTGCACAGATCACTCTGCCGTATGATCATGCCCCTCTTAAGAAAGATGCTGAGTACTTTATGAAACTACAGTTTATACTGAAAGATCAAAGACCTTGGGCTGCCAAAGGCTTTCCGATGGCAGAGGAACAGATTTTGATAAAGGAGGCTACGGATCGCCCGTCCATCAGTGAAGTAACTGCCGGTGCAGCAAAACTGGATGGATTCATACTGGACAAGGATACGAAGCGCATCCTTATAAAGGGAGCTGACTTTGAAGCCATATTTGACCCGCAAACCGGAAGTATCTACAGTCTGAAGTATGGCAACGAGACTGTTATCGCCGATGGCAACGGTCCGAAGCTCGATGCTCTCCGTGCTTTTACAAACAATGATAACTGGTTCTATGCCCCCTGGTTCGAACATGGTTTGCACAATCTGATTCATAAAGCAACTGAATATAAAGTACTGAATAAAGACAATGGCACTTTGGTATTAAGTTTTACGGTAGAATCTCAGGCACCGAATGCCGCACGCATTAAGGGTGGTACAAGCTCCGGTAAGAATAGCATCGAAGAACTGACCGACAGAAAATTCGGTAGCAATGACTTTAAATTTGTCACTAACCAGATATGGACAGTGTATCCGGACGGTTCTATCGAATTGCAGTCTAGCATTACTTCCAATCGTTCAAGTTTGGTTCTGCCACGTTTGGGTTATGTGATGAAAGTTCCCCAACAATACAGTAACTTCACTTACTATGGACGCGGACCGATAGATAACTATGCCGACCGTAAGAGCGGACAGTTTATCGAACAGTATACGAATAGCGTAGCAGGTGAGTTCGTAAACTTCCCAAAACCTCAGGATATGGGCAATCACGAAGATGTTCGCTGGTGTGCATTGACCAATCAGGCAGGGAATGGAGCTGTCTTCGTAGCTACCGATCGTCTTTCGGCTTCGGCACTTCAGTACTCGGCTCTCGACTTGATTTTGGCTTCCCATCCTTATCAGTTGCCGAAGGCAGGCGATACCTATCTGCATTTGGATTGTGCAGTGACCGGTCTGGGTGGTAACAGTTGTGGTCAGGGAGGTCCTCTCGTACACGACCGTGTGTTTGCCAATCAGCACAGCATGGGCTTCATCATTCGTCCTGCCGGTAAGGAACTGAGTGTCGTTGCCAATGTTGCTCCTGCGGGAGATCTTCCTCTGTCTATCACACGCACCCCTGCCGGAATGGTCGAATTGACTTCAGCAAAGAAAGATGCTGTCATTTGTTATAGCATTGACGGAAGTAAAAAAGTGCAGGAATACACAGAGCCTGTCCCTATGCGTAACGGAGGTACGATCAAGGCATGGTATAAGGATAGTAAGGATATCAGCAGCACGATGAAGTTTGAGAAAATAGAAAGCATTCAGACGCAAGTCGTATACGCCAGTAGTCAGGAATCGGGTGAAGGCGATGCTTCTCATCTGACTGATGGTGATCCGAATACCATCTGGCATACCATGTATTCGGTGACAGTTGCCAAATACCCGCATTGGGTAGATCTGGATGCCGGTGAGGTCAAAGAAATCAAAGGCTTTACTTATCTGCCGCGACAGAATGGAGGAAACGGTAATATCAAGGATTACTCTATTCAGGTCAGCATGGATGGAAAAGAATGGGGAGAGCCTGTTAATAAAGGAACGTTCGCAAGGGACTCCAAAGAAAAGAGAGTCTTGTTTGACAAACCGGTGAAGGCACGTTATATCCGTTTCACGGCTTTAAGCGAACAGAACGGACAGGATTTTGCGTCCGGTGCGGAGATAACGATTCTGGCTAACTAAGAAGGAAATAAATCTATAGAAAAGTACAGGGATACTAGTAAGAACTATGGTATCTCTGTACTTTTTTTATTGGCATAATGCGTAAGTTTTTTGATTGTAAGCAGGGAAGAATAATTAGTCTGCTTAAGTTGATGTTTTTTATTATATAAGCAGATCTTCCTCTAATATTTATTATATATAGCTATCCTTAAAATGCGATGAAGGTCTTTCATTTTATATTTTAATGATTATATTTGCCATCATGTAAACAGCATAGTCATTCTTTAAAATCGTAAGACTTAGATGGATAAACTGGTGGTGGCAGAAGATTTTGAACTTTATTCCCGAATGAAAAAAGGGGATAGAGAGGCTTTTAATGCTTTGTTTCTGAAATATTATTCTGTATTATGTGCTTTTGGCAAGTATTATGTGTCTATGGAAGATGCAGAAGAAATTGTTCAGGATATTATGGTCTGGTTATGGGAAAACAGAGAGTATCAGGTTGTAGAAATATCTTTGCGGAGTTATTTGTTCAAGTCTGTTAAAAACAAATGTCTGGCATTAATTGATAAGAATCAGACCAAACGGCGTTTCTGTGAACATATGCTGGCAACGGAAATGCAAGGGGTATTTGAGGATCCGGACTTTTACATAGCTGAAGAGTTGATGAATCAAATCGAAAAAACGGTATCTCAAATGCCGGAGACTTATCGTGTTGCCTTTGAAATGAGCCGTTATCAGGACATGACCTATAAGGAAATAGCAGAAGAACTGGATGTATCTGCTAAGGTGGTCGATTATCGTATTCAACAGGCATTAAAGATACTCAGAAGAATCAAAGGATTGCCGCACTGTAATTTGATTTTCCTTATTTCCTTACCAAATAAAGAGTATTGATTTCTAATGGTTTATGATAAAAATGCAGCTTTTTATAAAAAAAGTTGCATTTTCGTTTAGGAACTATAGGAAGTTTCCAGAAATGTAAAACAGGAAAAATGAAGAGTATGGATGAGGCAATTTTACTTGTTTCTCGGAATTATGAAAAGGAGGAGAAAGAAAAGGTGGAAACCTGGATTTCATTCTCGGAGGAAAATAGTAGCCAAGCTGCATAGATACAGACTGTCAATGAAATCGATTCCAATAAAGCATTATTGAGAGTAAATAAACGATTGACCGGAAGAAAGAAATTGAACTGGTGGGAGTGGAGTGTAAGAACAGCTGCTGTTTTATTTATTCCGTTGTTTTTATTCTCATTGTATATCTTTTATAGTCGGACTACCGATGTAGATCAATATGTTGAAGTTCGTGCAAATCCGGGAATGACAACTAAAGTTGTATTGCCTGATGGTTCGGAAGTATGGTTGAACTCTGCGTCTTATTTAAAGTATCCGGTTCAATTCACCAAATATGAGCGGAGGAAAGTATTTTTCAGGAAAGAGAGGCTTATTTTCAGCAAGCATGCGCTCTCAGTGGATGCTGGAAAGAATATAGAACTGGAAGTACTGGGAACCGAATTTAATGTAGATGCATATCCAAAGGAAGATTTTGTGGCAGCTAGCTTAGTATCGGGCAAAGTAAACTTTCATTGTCTGCAACAGGGGCATGAAACAGTTCATGTGATGGTTCCGGGACAAAAAGTGATATATAATTTCGCAGATGAAGAACTGGTTTGTGCAAATACTTCTATCGAGTCGGACGTCGCATGGAAAAGCGGAAAGATTATTTTTCGGGACACTCCGATTGAAGATGCTTTAAGGATACTGAGCAAGCGGTTTGATGTTGATTTTAGACTGATCAATTCACAGCTGGAGGAATATTGCTTTACAGGTACCTTTATCAACCAACGATTAGACAGGATTCTGGAACATTTTAAAATAGCTTCAGGTATTAAGTATAGATATATCGACATTGAGAAAACTAAGAAAGGAGAAGAGATTGTGAAAGGAAAAAGCGTAATCGAAATTTATTAACTAAAAGACTTTTAATATGAAAACACATCCGCCATGAAACAAAAATATGGAGAAAAATATTGCCGTACTTTTCCCCATATAAAAATCATTGAACCAACTTGTTTGCAGACAAGTACAGTTAACTTTATTTTTTAATTTAATCGCAGCAAATTTATGCAAAAACATTGTAGTATCCAATTTTTTTGGATAAGAAAGTTACTATGCGTAACCTTAAATAGAATTCCACTGCCTATGAGACTATTAATCATTATGTTATGCATTTCTATGGGATGCATTAACGCAGCAAATTCCTATGCTCAAAACACTATTCTGGAATTAAACGTGAATAATCAGACAGTTGAGAGTGTCTTGAATGAAATTGAAGCGCAGACAGAATTTATGTTTTTCTATAATAGTAAACAGGTCGATGTTCATCGGCGTGTGTCTATAACTTCAAGTAAGAAAAATGTATTCAAAGTGCTTGATGAGATTTTTAAAAATACAGATGTAGCTTATTCTGTATTGGATAAGAGTATCATTTTGTCTAATAAACAATTGCTTAAAGCAGAAAACCAAAGGAAAATAACAGGAAAGATAGTAGATGTTAATGGAGATCCTATTATCGGGGCTACAGTCTCTGTAAGGGGATCTAACACTGGTACTGTCAGTGATATAGACGGTAATTTTGTACTGTATGTAGAAGCAGGGACAGAGATACTATTAGATGTTTCCTATATCGGTTATAAGAAAGAAGAAATAAAAACGGATGGAAATAAACCTGTAAAGATTACCTTGCTCGAAAATATGGCAATGTTGGATGAAGTAGTTGTTGTGGGGTATGGTGTGCAGAAGAAGGTAAATCTGACAGGAGCTGTCGCCAACGTCAATTTTGATAATGACATGACTAGTTCTCGTCCTATAACAAATGTGTCCAGTGCATTATCCGGTACAATGCCCGGTTTGAATGTCCGGCAGGGTTCAGGAGTACCTGGAGCGGATGGAGCTACTTTACGTTTGAGAGGAGTAGGATCATTAAATGCCGGACAAGACCCATTGGTATTGATTGATGGGCAACCAGGAGATATTGGTCAGATCAGTGCTAATGATATTGCTTCTGTAACTGTTTTGAAAGATGCGGCATCAGCGGCAATATACGGTTCAAGAGCATCCAATGGAGTGATTTTGATTACAACTAAAACCGGATCTAATACAAATGGTAAGATTGAACTGGAATATACAGGTAGCGTTGGCTGGAATAAAGCGACAAAGTTGCCGGAACTCGTCAGTAATACAGCTGATTATATGGATTTGTGCAATCAGGTTGCTAGAAACTCCCAACGGACAGAACTCTATAAACCTGATTTTATAGATATGTGGAGAGAACAGTCGCGGATAGACCCGATAAAATATCCGAATACGGATTGGTGGGATGCACTATTGAATAATAATATGGTACAAACTCATCAAATATCATTGAGAGGAGGGAATAACCGCATATCTTCTTATACTTCCGTAAATTTCCAGAATAATGATGGCTTGATGAATAATACTTCTTATAAAGTCGTTAATTTAAGAAGTAACACTGATTTTACAGTGAATGACTGGATAAAAGTAGGAGTGAACGTATCTGGAATGTTAGGTGTGAATGATGCAGGTGATATAGGAGGTGCTCTGTCTTGGTTTTATTCCACATCTCCCGGTATGGTGCCCCGTAATCCGGATGGAAGATACGGAACCGCACAAACGGGAACCGGAGATAAAAATAATCCGTTATGGATTTTGGAAGCCAAACAGGGAGAAAAGAACAAACGCCGTTTCACAGGAAAAGTATTTGCCGTTTTGACTCCGCTGGAAGGATTGGTAATCAATGCGAGTTATTTCAGAGATATTTATAACTATAAAGAAAACATAGTAGATACTGATCTTCCTCGTTGGGATTTCCGTTTGGAACAACAGGTTACAACAGGAAAGCAGGGAATCATAACCAATCAGGATAGCAATTCAGACCGATACGTAATAGATTTATTTGCTACTTATAATAAAACAATTGCCAGGAAACATAATATCGGAGTTTTGGCAGGATACAATCAGGAGTATTGTAAAGCATGGTGGTTCAACGTGAGGAAGGCCGGTTTGATAAGTCTTTCTACTCCGGTGTTGAGCGCTGCTTCCGATTTGCAGAACTCAGGAGGCGGTAAGGATGACTATGCAATGATGTCGTATTTTGGTCGTATCAATTATGATTATGCGGGTAAATACTTACTGGAAGCAAATGTACGTCTGGATGGTTCATCCCGTTTCGCTCCAGGTAATCGCTGGGGAACATTTCCTTCTTTTTCCGCTGCGTGGAGAATCTCAGAAGAGGCTTTTTGGGAGAATTTGAAGCCTGTGGTGGACAACTTTAAAATCAGGGCATCTTGGGGACGTTTGGGTAATAATGGTATTGGTAATTATG
>SCPN01000219.1_pt1:0-12500 | contig 254020 bp, 312 predicted proteins | sample 6106831 | NCBI WGS metagenome assembly SCPN01 (sample SAMN10720447, study PRJNA508395) | human gut metagenome | isolation source: Participant 1, 0 month
AGCTAGAAAGCAAATAGGGATACCTATTCGAAGCCGCCTTGCGCTACGCGTAGCATTCTCCTTTTCCTAAAATGATATGTCGGCGCAGATAGGATTTAAAAGAATACATAAAGTGGCTTATGGATTTAGAGATAATATAAAAAGAGGATACCCTTTCTGAAAACAACTTAGCTCACCTTTGTCCCTTCCACTTTCTCTAAAATGATATGTAGGCGTATCTGTATTTAATACGCTAATATTTGAGCTCTACCACAGTTAGAAAGCAAATAGGGATACCTATTCGAAGCCGCCTTGGGCGCTACGCGTACCCATGAAGGCTGAGGATAGGTATCCCTATTGTTTTATTTAATTTGATTTGTAGAGCTCAAATACGCTAGCTTTTATTTCAGATGCGCCAACATATCATTTAACACTCCATGCAATCCTACGATGCCATAGTTAGCGTGTTGGAAGATTTCTGCATTTGGATCGTTGTTGATAGCCACGATTGTGTCAGCACCGGAGATACCGCTCACGTGTTGAATAGCGCCGGAGATACCGAATGCCAAGTATAGTTTAGGACTTACAGTTTTACCTGTTTGGCCTACTTGGTATGGCAATTCAATCCAGCCTTTTTCAACGAGAGGACGTGTAGCGCCTACTACGCCACCAATAGCTTCAGCTAGTTCGTAAAGTTTATCAAAGTTTTCTTTAGAACCCATGCCACGACCACCGGCCACAATGATATCCGCTTCTTGAATGTTGTACCCAGCTTTGCTGAACGGAATGAAGTCAAGACGCTTCATGCGAATATCTTCAGGTTTAAGGTCGAATTGTTCTACTTGAATACGACCCCAGCTATCTGCAATGCGCTCTGGTCTTTTAAATACGTTAGGACGTACAGAGCCCATTTGTGGACGATGGTTTGGAGAAATGATTTCCGCCAAGATATTGCCGCCCAAGGCAGGACGAGTCCATTCTACAAGGCCTTCTGCAGTATCTACAGTCAAGATTGTACAGTCAGCAACTACACCGTTTTGCATGCGACCAGACATACGAGGTGCCAAGTCACGACCGTTGTTAGTAGCACCGATTAAAATTACATTAGGCTTATGGTCTTTGAAGAAGTCAGTTAATACTTTTGTGTAGCCATCAGTTGTATAGTATTTCAAAAGAGGGCTTTCAAAAACGTGAACAATATCAGCACCATGTGCCACGAGTTCCTCTGCTTCGGATTGAACATGCTCACCAAGTAGCATAACTTGAACGAGTTGGCCCAATTCCTTAGCGATACGGCGAGCTTGGCCAATCAATTCATAAGTAACCGGATGCACTACATCATCGATGGTATCGGCTACGACAAAGACGTCTTTATAATCATCAAAATTTGTCACACCCATTACCGGTCACCTCCTTTGGAACCTTCATCACCTTGAGCGGCAGCTACCGCTTTAAAATCGCTGGCGGACACACTTTCAACAGTAGCAGCCCGTTGCGCAGGATCTTTAACATCAACACCTTCATCATTAGGTTCCTCAGCCGCAACAGGTGCATCGCTTGGAACTAATAGATGAGCAAATTTTTCTGGCTTAATATTGTACGCCAATTCGAGAACCTTTTTAGAACCTTCTTCAACATTTGGAAGCATTTCAACTTTACCGCGAAGAGGTGGTTGGTATACCTTACGAACGCGCGTAGGGGACCCGTTAAGGCCGATACGGCTTTCATCAATATTAGGCATATCACGCAATGTAACATGGGAAATTTCATAACGTTTCGCGTAAATAGAGCTCCAGAGCCCTGGTTGACGAGGCTCATTGAGTTCAGCCGTAGCCGTTACTAATACTGGCAATGGCACTTCTACGATTTCGTAACCATTTTCGTGCTCCCGTGTTACAGTTGCTTTTTGCGCCGCTGTATCTACAGCAAATTTACAAGCATACGTTGCTTGCGCCATACCGAGTTCTTCTGCAATTTGAGGGCCTACTTGTGCAGTATCGCCATCGATAGCCTGTTTACCACAGAAAATGATTTCAAATTGACGATTCATTGTCTTTTGGACATGACGGATAGCAGATGCAATGGTATAGCTTGTAGCCAATGTATCAGCACCGCCGAAAGCACGGTCTGTAATAAGTACCGCATCATCTGCACCGAGGGATAAACACTCGCGAAGAGCATCCTCAGCTTGAGGAGGACCCATCGCCAATACTGTTACACGGCTACCTTCATTTTCGTCTTTTACCGCAAGAGCTGCCTCTAATGCATGCATATCGTAAGGGTTTACAATACTAGGCAGACCTGTGCGGATGAGATTATTCGTTTCCGGATCCAGCTTAATCTCAGATGTATCTGGAACCTGTTTGATACATACTAATAACTCCATACACTCACCCCTGTCTAAATTCTACGCCCTTAGCGTTACGCGGATATTTCCAAGTTTTTACGATGGTTTCGCCACAGAGAACACGGCAGGTACCGCACTCAAGACAACCAGCGAAATCAAAGGCTAAATCGCCATTTTCTTGTAATGTATATAGACCAGCAGGGCACCCGTTTACGAGTTTCATTTTCTCTTCGTGGCTGAAGCCGGCGCCATCCACAATGATATGAGGAGACGTTTCATCTACATAGTATTTATTGGCGCCCAAGCGCTCTTCTAATTTCATAGGGAACGCACCCCTTTCAATGCATCACGAATCAAGGTTACAAGGCCAACGTCACCAACGCGACCCATTAATTTTCTTCATCATTGGGACTGCACCATCACCATTTACAGTGAATACATCGCGCATCACATGATTCACAAGAGCTGGATACTCTTTGAATATGCGAGGGTTTGATGCGAGGAAGGCAGGCATATTTTTATAAAGTTTCAAGTCTTTATGCAACCAAGAATTTCTTGATTTGACGTTCATATAGACTAGCAACGCGTTCCATGTTTTCATCGCGCAATGCTACGTTAACCGCATCGGCTGCACACATGCCGGATTCAATAGCGAGATCCATCCCACGAATCGTGTAACCAAGGTTCATACACATACGCGCTGCATCGCCAACGATAAGATAACCATTGCCGCCCAATTGTGGCATTGCTTTATAACCACCTTCAGGTACGAGATGCGCACTATGCTCCTTCAATTGACCATTTTTCAATAATGGTGCAATTCTTGGATGGCTTGTGAAAGCTAACAGCATTTCATCTACCGACTTAGTAGCTTTACCGATATCTTCAAGGCCTACAACCATACCTACGGAAAGGCTGTCTTTATTCGTATAAATAAAGCCACCGCCCAATAGGCCGTCAGTCATATCGCCTAAAGAGAGCCACGCCATCCCCTCATCGCCAGATAGCATGAGGCGATTTTCAAGATCTTCTTTTTTGAGTTTATATACTTCTTTCACCCCTACAGCCATTGTTCTTGGATCTGTAGGACCTGTAAGACCAGATTTTTCCAATAACAATGTATTAGAACCTTCAGCGATGATAACGAGTTTAGCATAAACTTCGTCATCGTGGCAGCGAACGCCTACGACGCGGCGGTTCTTGCCTTCACCTTCAGTGATGAGGTCTGTAACTTGTACGTTAGATACTAGGAGAGCACCTTTTTTCTCTGCCTCTTCTGCTAGCCATTTATCAAATTTAGCACGCAATACTACGTAGGATTCTTCATTAGGTTTCACCATCTTGGTAACTGTACTCGATAGTGGTCATTTCATTGCCAGTGCCAATAGAAATACGTTCTTTTGTCACTTTACGTTCCAATGGTGCACGTTCTCTAAAGTCCGGTACAAGACGTTCCAAAGAATGTGTGTAGATGCGTCCCCCCATCATATTTCTTAGCACCTGGTGCGGTGCCACGTTCGATGAGTAGTACTTTCGCCCGCTGTTCTGCGAGGCGCAATGCTGCCGCAGAAGCCCGCTGGACCTGCACCAACGACGATGACATCAAATGTTTCATTACGATCAATTGCCATATACTCAGCTCCTTTAAATGAAAGCTTAACTTACATAAGTTCATACAGTATATATATATTCTCTATGAAGAGGTAAAACACCTTTAAAAAAATCGGCAAAAAAATAAATATATTCTATATTTTACGAAATTATGCTATATAACACTCTATAGGATGTATATATAATCATTATAAGCTCATACTATTTCACACTAAGATTTTTAATTAAGTGCAATAAAATTCATCAATTCGTGAAATTTATAAGTTAAGTCTAGCTTTCACAGTGAAAAGTAGCGTATGATAAAGGTAGCAAAAACCCTATACGGAGCAAGACGCGTATAATACGACCGCATAATGCAAGTCCACGGTCAAGGTTAGGAACTCGTTATTTTTTAATTAAGAGGAGGCCCTATGGACCCGTTAAAAATCTTGAAAGCATTATCCAATCCGCATCGGTTAGATATTATATTGTGGCTAAAACACCCAGAGAAAGAATTTCGGTGTACAAGTACACTCTAAAACTCTTATCGATTTTCCTCATAGTGTGAGCGTTAAGAGTATCCAAAAGCGCTGCGGTGTATCTCAATCTTCTATTTCTACATTTATGAGCATCTTAGAGAATGCTGAACTTGTAGAATCGCGTAAAATCGACCAATATACCTATTTCCGTCGCAACGAAGAGGTTATTCACGAATTTGGCGAATGGTACAACAAAGAAGTATCCATCCAGTCTGACGAAATTGACAAATTATTAGAAACGGTTATCTTAGAAGACACTTCATATCCATCAACTGAGGAAAGCTCCATACCTAGCGAGCAACTAGCAGTCGAAATACGTACTAAGGGACCACATCATGAAGAAGAAAAATAATTCTCCTTCCCTACGTATCATACCTAGGGATAAAACAAAAAGAAGCTATAACACATGGTATTATAGCTTCTTTTTTATTTTAACCCGCTCCCTTATGCGACGAAATACATCGGCACCAGAGTATCGAATTTTGCTTTCTTTTGCTGCAGAATCAGCTTCATCCAAGGCGTACTCAATAGGATCTGTTAATGCTGAATATTGTTCAATACTCATTAACACCATAGTTCCATATCCATTCTTAGTTAAAAATACAGGAGAATTTGTGGTAATAACGATTTCTTCAACTTCCGGAAATTTATTACGCAAGTCTGATACAGGTCTAATATTAATCAATATATACACCTCCTTATATCATAATTCTATCATTATTTTATTGAATTTACTAATAGTATTATATTAATTAACAATTCATAATAAAGCCTCCAACTGGAGGGCTCTTTATATTATGATTATATTTCTGATTGTTAGCGTTGTGCTTCGTAAGCTCTGAATAGTTTAGATAACAATTCAGGCGCCAAGCGTAATAAGTCTGGGTTTTCACAGAAGGATATGCGCAATTGTGTTTTACCAGGGTTATTATCGCCATTTTTACCGCTATAGAAGCCATTGAGCGGCGCCATAAGGAGTGTATATTCCTTACCATCATCAAGGCTTACTGCACCGTGTTCGGCACACCAAGAAGCAAATTCTACCCCATCAAAGCCAGGTTTTGCAACCTTTCTCACGTCGATTACAAAGTAAATAGACGCTTCAGGGCGAGACACGATAAAGTCCGGTTCTGCCTCTTTAAAACCTTTGTGGAGTTCAAAGATCATTTGACGATAGTAGTCGCGTTGTTGCTCATACCAATTGTGCAATTGCGCGTAGGACTCATGTTTTAATGCGCCAAAGATATATTGACCCAATGTATTAGCGCTAAGGTTTGCCGTATATTCCGCAACAGATTTTTCATAACACAATTTATTATCGGTAATGATAGCTCCAATGCGGAGTCCGCAGGCATTCCAAACCTTACTTGCCGTTTCAAGGCTAATACGGCGACCTTCGATGCCAGGCACATCTTTATCGGTTAAAGCCCAAATGCTAGATGTTTCTTTCCCTTTTTCATAAGCCAATTCGCGGTACGCTTCGTCAGAGATAATCCATAAATTATGTTTAACACATAGTTTAGTATATTCAATCAATGTTTCCTTACTGAATAATTGACCAGTTGGGTTATCGTAAGGAATGATGAGCAACGCACCCGGTTTTGTATCGATAATGCGTTGCTCAACAGTCTCAACGGATGGTAATTCAAACTCGCCATCTTCGTTAAGTTCACGCTCAACAGTAACCGTTTTACGACCAATGCGAAGACCAACTGCATCATAGTTTGTATAAGAAGGATTGAACATCAAAAGAGGGCGTTCCTCTTCGCCTGCACCACCACATACGCCAAGCATGATGATTTCCATCGCCATGGATGCACCGTCTGTTACGAGTACATCAAGGCCAGTTGTATCGAAACCTTGGCTGCGTAAAATGTGCAGGAATGCTTCGCGACACTCATCAGTGCCCGTAGTTGGTACATATGGCACAATCCCATTATGGAACGGGCTATTGACACCGCCCAAATCAAACAACCTACGCTGCATGGCGGGATGCATAGGACGCATTACATTACCAATAGAACCATTCACCAAGATAGGTGGGTTCTTACGTTCCAAGAATTTAATTTGTCCTAGGCGAATGCCAGACGGCTTGCGAGCCATCATATACGGCGATAATTCTGGTTGTTTCATTTCGATCCAACTCCTCTAAAAATCAACCTTCTCCATTGGAAGGTTTTGATAACTGTGAAAGTAACAAAACACTTACTATACAAGTAAATACATGATACATCACAAAGCAAAATCAAAAACAATTACATAGATATATATAGATACATAATATTATAGAGCTTTTACTATAGAAAATCTATAGTTTTATAACACATACTTATGTACATATGCCTAATTTATCGGATATTGAAAATAACTCTCATAGTGTTGTATTACTATACCACGATAAATTAATGTAAAAATGAAAGAGCCTAACGAAAGGCTCTTTCAGAATGATGATTATTATACGGTATATAACTATTAATGGTCTATAAAGGTATACATCCATCTACCATATTAATATATTAACGTTCATATACGAATTGCGCCATGTTATATATGCCGCGGCCAATATGGTAGGTCTTAGCCATCATGGATTCATTAGATATGATAACGACCTTTTTGTTCTTAACGGCCTTAACATTTTTAAGAGCCAGGATCATTATAGTAGCTATTAAGTACCGCGTCACGGTTAAAGCCCGGTGCTTTCACATTTGTAGGTACAATAATCACATCGGGATCGGCCTTGATAAGATCATCCTTTTTACCCATGTAAGACCATTTTACACCGGCCTTAGTCGCCGCATTGTCTACATTTACATATTTCAACATGTCTTGAATCATTGTGTCTGGCGCCCCATACAAGCCATTTTCATTATAAACGGCAACGGTCTTTTTCGGGTCATCACGGCGAGCAAATCGCAAGGACTCCGTGTCGCGGATGTAGTTCATCATCGTTGTAATGAGGGATTCCGCTTTATCAGCACGACCTAACAACTGTCCTACATTGCGCGTTTGATCCTCTACCTCTTTTACCGTCTTAGGCGCTCTAAGAAGTGCTACCTTTACGCCTGCCTCACGCAGTGGCCTAACGAGATCTGTAGCACCATCATCGTCCTCTACAATTACAATATCTGGTTTTAATGCAGCGATAGCTTTCACATCAAGGGCCACCCGTTGCTTTACGCCATTAGACGATTGATACGGTGCCGCAGTGCTAGCCACCACCGAGTCACCTGCTAATTCAGATGCAAGGTCCGCCGCATTGGGACCAACAGCTACGATGCGTTCTGCCTTGTGATCGAGTATGACCGTCTCACTGGTACCGTCCACCATCTTATAAATACCCTTTGAACTCAACATACCAAAAATGCCACCGCTTGTGAAAGCATTCCAAGACTTGTACATGCCCATAATGGCTACGACCAAAACGCCACAAAAGATGGCTAATAATATTAATAAACGCTTTAGTTGCATACTCTCTCCTTATTCGCTCTTATATTTAACGATGCCCTCATAGGTACTAGGACCATAGAGCCATTTTGCCATTTGTTCCATGGCCATGAAAGCTTTCCAGGAATAGCTCATCACAAATAGTTCCTGAACTGGATAGACATAGCCTTTTTTAACAGCCGTTACATTTTGTAAGTCCGGATCGTTCATAATGGCATCAATATCTTGCTTGTAATCTGGTAGTTTATCGATAAAACGGGTAGGCACAAAAATAACATCTGGATTAATGCGAATCAAATCGGCTTTTGTCCCCATAGATTGGTTCATATCTACCGTCGTTTTATGATCTCGGTACCACCAAACATCAGATAACATATTAATATCCTTGCCACTTTCTGTTATCACAAGGTTTCCTGCTCCATCAATACCGTGCACCTGTTCAATCATATCCCGAACGATACCCGACCGATATACGCCGTGAGAGCTATTATATAAAGCAATAACGGGCTTTTTATCCTTTTCGTGAGGCTCTACAAGTTTCTTAACATTACGTCTAGATACAATAAACTCACGTTCTGGATCTTCATCCTTAAAAATCTTCTCCTATGGTTTTAGTGGCTAAAATAATATCATTAAAGCTATCTTTTTTCGTATACACAAAGACAGGTATGCCTGCAGCGCGCAAGGACGACACAAGGCTTGGAGGTGTAGAATCTGGCGCTACGACCACGTCTGGCTCGTAAGACTTAATGGAATCCACGGTTAACTCTACACGGCCATTAATATGAGTAGAACTGGAATAAGGAGATCCATCTGTAGCCACGATATAAGGCTCTCCACCAATAGAGCCCATAATATCTACCGTACTTTCACCTATAGTAACGACGCGACGTACATAATCCGGTACAGTCATGACTGTATGTTGACTATCCTCAATCTTCCGTTCATTCAGAGACGTCAATAATTTACCTACAGTGCCATGTCGCGGTATGACATCACCCAACAAATCTGGAGCCAAAGCGATAAATAGGCCAATGAGTATAAGGAATGCCTAAAAATATATAATTGAACATAATCCATTTTAAGGCTCCAAAAATGCTTCTCTTTTGATTCATAAGTGCCCCTCTCTCATCTGCAACTTACGATTAACCGAATATTTATAGCTTTAGTATACAGTATCTATTGTATGCGGTCTATACAGAGAAAGAGGACTAAGCATTTGCTCAGTCCTCTTGTATTTATAATATATGAACGATAATCTGTCTGATTTAGATTATCCTTCTACACAGCCCACAGTCACGCTGTATGCCTGCTTATTTTTAGCATTAAACATTATTAATTTAGCTTTAAACACTATTATTTTTTAGCTTTATCTGCCTTTTTTATTGTCTTTTGCTTTTTTATTTTCTTTAACCTTTTTAGGCTTTTCTTGTTTAACCTTAGCTGGCTTTTTACCATTAACGGCAGCCGCCTGCAGGTTTCACGAAGGCATTATTAAGGTTCGTCGCCACTTGTAATGCTACATCTGCATTTGGAGTAGTGACGATGTTTTGGCCCGCAACGGTTACTGTGCCACCGCTATAAGATGCAGAACCTGGTGTCACTTGATTGTTGTGGTACATGCGAGCTAATTTGCCGGCCATGTAGAAAGCGCGTTCTTCCCCTGTATAGCGGCCACTAGCAGCTGGAGTATAGATATTATCACCATTTACATAAACAGCGCCTTTAGACACGTTTACGTGGTTTCCAGAGTATGTGTACATGCGATCAATATTATTATTCACCCGATCGGACAACTTAGGATGGTTATTAGGCGCCACTACTTGTGAAAGCCCTTCACGATAGTGTTCCCCCACTTTATTGCGAAGTACAAGCATAGAACCGGCTGCACCGCCCACATTATAAGGAGATTCGCTTAATATTTGGAAGCCCAACTCATCGGCTGCTTTTTCTTGGCTCATTGTAAATACTTGATTCGACAAGTAGTTGCCTGCTACGTTGGATAAAATGGCAGCCCCTTCGCTACCGCCCGCAGCGATGCCTACCGCTGTAGATAAGCCAATTTGTTTTTTAGCACCATTGATAACATCTTTGTGCTCACCATGAGAGATTTCATGGGCCATTACGTAGGCCAATTGATCATCATCGAGCGTATCTAGAGCACCCTTGTTGATGGACATAACACGACCAAGTGTGGCAAAACGCATTAAACTCCTCATCAGGATTAGCATATACAACGTAAGAACGTTTTACACTCGGCGCAGCCTCTAAAGTTTTCATAATACGATTGACACGTTCTTGAGCTGCACTATCGTTCAAGTAACCTGTTTTTTCTTTTGTACGTGCTAAGCTTTCTTTTTGGCCTTGCTCAGAATTATCCATTTTATTTAAAGCAGTAGATACGTAAGCCATAGCAATAGCACCACCAGCTAGTGATTGTACTGCGCTAGATGCAGCTTGTACAGGCGCTGTTTGCATGATCGCCGGTGCCATAGTTACTGCCATAGCAATAGATAAAGTAGCCGCTGTAAGTTTCTTATTCATTATATTAACCTCTCATATTACTCAATTCTCTCAATATAGTGATACTACTAGCAATAGTATGTTACGTATTGTAACAGCATCTTCATACTCTCAATCACAGTATTTGCACACTAACCCTATCTTATATGTTCTGCGTAAATACAAAATGAATAGTGGAACAACTAATCATATATTTATTAGTATAAAGCCCGCATACGAGACTTTTACTATATAATAATTATTCTATTCCTTTACTATATATAATAATTGTTCTATTGATACCATATATAATAATTGTTCTATTGATACCATATATAATAATTGTTCATTGATACCATATATAATAATTGTTCTATTGATACTATCTATACTAACAGATTAATAGTTCTATTCTTCTACTGGTTTTGCTGAAAGCACAACGGCTTCTTTACCGTCTTTAGAAACAGCAGCACCATGCGTATAGCCCACAACATCAAAGCCTGCCTCAGCACACTGCTCTGCGATGCTTTCATAATTTCATTTCTTACCTCGAGTACACGTAGAAAGATGAACCGTAGTAACACCTTTTTTCTTGAAAGACTCGATTTTCTTGGCTAGATTACCACCACTGTGCGTGAAACCTACCAACTCAATATCCTCATCAGCATAACGCTCAAAGGAATCCGCTTTATTCATAAATGCTTTTAAGCAACCGCCACAAGAACAGCGCTGCATTGTATCCTCATTCACGAGAACCGCAATTTTCTTAGTCATAAGACCTCCTATGAAAATATAGTATGACCTTAAGTATACCATATCTATAAGAAAACGTATCCTAAAGCACGTAATGCTAATTATAGATAGGTAAATAGGACACAATATAAAATTTTGTATTATGCAATAAATTAAATAAGCAACTTGAAATGAGTCTAGTGAAAGCTAACAATAAATGATATAACTTGATCTATTTATAGACCATTGATAGTTAAATACTAAGACTTGAATAGTAATTAAAGCAAGAATTATGCTCATTATTTCTTTAAGCTACAAAAGATTACCCTCATATCTATATAGTAAAGATAAGAATTTGGATACAATCACTTTAAAATTGAGGTTTGAACGCATATATGCTATCATGGAAGAAAGAAGGATTGGGATGGAGAAACCTAAATTTGAGTTCTATACAAGACCTAATGGGACATAATGAATTTCTAGAATTTTTAGAATCACTTACTGAATCTGATTCGGATAAAATGTTTTCATTAATACATAAAATCCAGGATTCAGGATTGTTAGTTGCTCAATATATGCAGTGGGTAAAGAAAGTGGATAAAAATCTATATGAAATCCGTCTTAAATGTCCTAATAGTATTCAAAGGGCATTATACTTTCATGTAATTAATAATAGATATATTATTACATATGGATTTACTAAGAAAACGCAGAAAACACCTAAAAGAGAGATAATTCATGCCAAACAAATTAGGCGCGAGTTTGAGGAGGAATATTATGCCAACAATTAAATTTGACGATTTTCTGAAAGAACAATTAAAAGATCCAAAGTTTAAAGCCAGATTTGAAAAAGAATCGGCTAATCTAGAAAGTGCTATAGTTATTGCAAAAGCTCGTGAAGCAGCCGGTTTAACACAACGTGATTTAGCTGAAAAATCTGGTGTCCCTCAATCCACAATTGCAAGAATAGAACAAGGTGCAAATACAAGTATTAGTACTCTCTGTAAGATTGCATTTGCTTTAGATAAACAAGTAAAGATAAGTTTAGTATAAAAGAAGACCCCCTATAAGCTAGTTAACGTGGCTTATAGGGGGGGGGTGTATCTTTTCTTGTAGAGTAAGATTTACGTATTACATAATATCTTCTTCACGACCGAATTTACCATTTTTGTATTCCCCATAAGTGAGGATAAGCTCTGTTTTATTTGTCATAACATATGGCCCTTGTTTTACCACTGGTTCATTGAGTGGTTCTCCAGCGAGAACGAAGATTTCAAGACCTTCATCACCAGACTCTACCTCAAAGCGCTCTCCATCATTATTAAAAAGTACAAAGTCTGCAAATTCTATGCTTTCACCATTGGCAC